>CDYS01055369.1_pt1 | contig 96481 bp, 106 predicted proteins | sample 557491 | NCBI WGS metagenome assembly CDYS01 (sample SAMEA3182057, study PRJEB8094) | gut metagenome | biome: human; feature: gut; material: Stool; isolation source: human stools | place: Canada | collected 2012-11-26
GAACAGGCGGATATCACCGACGAAAAGCTCGGTGAAAACCACGTTTATTTCCTGCCGTACCTCATGGGCGAGCGCAGCCCCATCAACGACACGAACGCAAGAGGCACGTTCACCGGCATGACGATGGACACCAGCCGGGCAGACCTCGTGCAGGCGGTTCTCGAGGGTGTGGCGTTCGCCATCCGGGATTCGTTTGAGGTCGCGAAGTCGCTCGGAATCGAGATCCCGCGCTCGAACATCTGCGGCGGCGGCGCGAAGAGCCCCCTGTGGCGCAAAATTTTCGCGAATGTCCTCGGCATTCCGCTCGACATGGTCAAGACCGAGCAGGGCCCCGGCTACGGCGCGGCAATGCTCGCTATGGTCGGCTGTGGGAAGTTTAAATCTGTGCAGGAAGCAGCTGACAAACTCGTCGAGGTCGCATCCACGACCGAGCCGGATGCAGCGCTGACGGCAAAATACGAAGCCCGCTACCAGAGCTTCAAAAAGCTCTACCCCGCGCTGAAGGATTTCTTCGCCGCGACGGTATAAGGAGGAACTATGAAAATTTATTCCGTTTCCGATCCGGAGTTTCGGCCCTACGGCAAGGTCCTGACTGGGTATGACACATCTGCGCTCGTCGCAGCCATGCAGACCGTCCCCATGCCCGAGCGCGGCACGGCCTATGAGCCGTCGATTCCCGCATTGGAGGAAAGCGGCATCTTTGATGCCATGCACAATCGGGCCTACGGCGGGATGCCCATCCAGATCGGGATGTGCTGGGGATATAACACAAAGCTGAACTGCCTCGAATATCATCGCGACAGCGAGGTCAACGCCGGCGAGACGGATTTCGTGCTGCTGCTGGCAAAGGAAGACGAGATCGAGGACGGCAGGCTTGACACCGCGAAGGTCAAAGCCTTCCGCGTCCCGGCGGGCGCGGCGGTCGAGGTCTACGGCACGACGCTCCACTACGCGCCGTGTCAGACGGAGAAGACCGGCTTCCGCGTCGCCGTCGTCCTGCCGAAGGGCACGAACACGGAGAAGCCTGTCTTCGAGCCGCAGAGCGAAGAAGATACATGGATGACCGCCCGCAACAAGTGGCTGCTGGCCCATCCGGATTCCAGCGAGGCAAAGTCCGGCGTGCACATCGGCCTGACCGGCAAAAATATCGATATTACCGAAAACTAAGGAGGAACTGTATCATGTTTGAAAACATCCCCAATGTCAAGCTCGGCCTCATCGCCGTCTCCCGCGACTGCTTCCCCAGAACGCTCTCCGAAATGCGCCGCGCGAATATCGTCAAGGCCTGTGAGGGCGGCGTGTACGAATGTCCCGTCACTGTCGAAAATGAAGCCGATATGCGCAAGGCCGTCGCCGACGTCAACGCGGCAGGCTGCAACGCCCTTGTCGTCTTCCTTGGCAACTTCGGCCCGGAGACGCCGGAAACGCTCATTGCCAGATATTTTGACGGCCCGTGTATGTTCGTGGCTGCCGCCGAGGGCGACGGCGACCTGATCAACGGCCGCGGCGATGCGTACTGCGGTATGCTGAACTGTTCGTATAACCTCGGTATGCGGCACCTGAAGGGCTACATCCCCGAATACCCGGTCGGCACTGCCGACGATATCGCCAAGATGATCGCGGACTTTATCCCCATTGCCCGTGCCGTCATCGGCGTGAAGAATCTGAAGATCATCACCTTCGGCCCGCGTCCGCAGGACTTCTTTGCCTGCAATGCGCCCATCAAGGGCCTGTATGAGCTGGGCGTGGAGATCGAGGAAAACTCCGAACTCGACCTGCTCGTCTCCTACAAGACCCACGCGGGCGATGCGCGTATTCCCTCCGTTTGTGAGGATATGAAGAAGGAGATGGGCGAGGGCAGATATTACGCCGATATGCTCGAGCGCATGGCGCAGTTTGAGCTGACGCTGCTCGACTGGGCCGAGGGCCACAAGGGCGCGCGCAAATACGTCGCCTTCGCCGACAAGTGCTGGCCCGCGTTCCCGGAGCAGTTCGGCTTCGAGCCGTGCTATGTCAATTCCCGTCTGGCCTCGCGCGGCATCCCCGTGGCCTGCGAGGTCGATATCTACGGCGCGCTGTCGGAGTACATCGGCGCGTGCATTTCGCACGATGCCGTGACGCTGCTGGACATCAATAACTCTGTCCCGGCCAGCCTGTTTGAGGCTGAGATCAAGGGCAAGTTCGATTATACCCTGACGGATACCTTCATGGGCTTCCACTGCGGCAATACGCCGTCCTGCAAGCTCTGCGCCGACCGTGCGGTCAAGTATCAGCTCATCCAGCACCGTCTGCTCGAACCGGCAGGCTCCGAGCCCGACTTCACGCGCGGCACACTCGAGGCGGATCTTGCAGCAAGCCAGATCACGTTCTACCGCCTGCAGTGCGATTCCGACGGTGTGCTTCGCAGCTACATTGCAGAGGGTGAAATTCTGCCGGTACATACGGGCAGCTTCGGCGGCATCGGCATCTTCGCCATCCCGGAGATGGGCCGCTTCTACCGTCATGTGCTCATTCAGAAGCGCTATCCGCACCACGGCGCGGTCGCCTTCGGTCACTATGGCAAGCTCCTGTTCGAGGTCTTCAAGTTCCTCGGCGTGGGCGACATCGCCTATAACCAGCCGAAGTCCCTGCCGTACCCCACGGAGAACCCGTTCGCGTAAGAACCCGGAAGTAGTCAAGCCTCCGGCGGCCCCATCTTTTCCGCCTTGCCGGAAAAGATGGGGGGCGAAAAGGGGCGCTGGGTTACGGTTTGGTGCGTTCTGCGGGTACAGTTCAGGCAAGTACCTGATTTTCGGTTGTTACGAACACACCAAATCACCCTACGGGCAATAAGGTACGCGCCGCCTGTTACGGTACTCCGAATTTGTGAGTAGCTGCGTTAGAATATCTGCGGTAAACTAGGGTGTATCTGAAAACTCCCAACGCACCCGGACAGCGGGCCTTTTTGCGGTGCGCCGCGTCATTTTTCCTTGAAATACGTCAGTATTCCTGCGAAAAAATGTCTTGCGCAACGCAAAAATCCCTCGCTGCCGGTCACATCATGAGTTTTCAGATACACCCTAGCTTTGCGTTCAAAATTTGCAGAGCAGCACGAATTTGCCGCAGAAGTTACGAATTCGCTGAAGATTTCCGTAAAAACAGTATATCAGAAAAGGCATACGGACTGATGTTGAGGGAGGCAGAGTCCGTATGCCTTTTATTTATTTGACAGACGCCGGGAGAGATCTCCCGGCGCCTGTACAGGAAAGGGTAGGAACGTGCTTAGAACATGGCCTTCATTGCCTCGTACAGGCCGTCGGCGTCCATGCCGTTGCGGGCGTAGAGGAATTCTGGGTTCGCGATCGGGACGAAGTAGTCCGGGCAGCCGCGGCTGACCAGCTTGCAGGCAATGCCCGCCTCTGCGATACACGAGCCGACCAGCTGGCCAAGACCGCCGAGCAGGTTGTGGTCCTGCGCTGCGACGACGCGGCCGGTTTTTGCGGCGTCAATAACGGCCTGCTTGTCAAGCGGCTTGATCGTGAACATATCGACAACGCGGATCTCTTTGCCGAGTTCGTCATGGATGCGCTTGGCGGCTTCCATGGCAAAGTGGACCATGATGCCGGTGCAGATGAACGCACCGTCGTCGCCCTCGCGCGGGATGAGCGCCTTGCCGATCTCATATTTTGTATCCTCCGGATACAGGGAACTTGTGGCCTCGCGGCCAAGACGGATGTAGACAGGGGCGTTCAGCTCCATCGCCGCCTCCAGCAGCTTTGCGATCTGGAACGGGTCGCCCGGCTCGAGAACCGTCATGTTGTTGCAGGCAACCATGAGCGCAGAATCCTCCAGCGCGCAGTGCGTGCAGCCGGAAGCGCCGTTGGAATAGCCTGCGCCGTTGCCGATGATGACGACCGGCAGCTTGGAATAGCAGATATCGGTGCGAACCTGCTCATAGCAGCGCATGGACGCGAACGGTGCAAACGCGAAGGCCAGCGGGCGGAAGCCCTCGTGGGCAAGACCGGCGGAGACGCTCATCAGGTTCTGCTCGGCAATGCCGACGTTGTAGCAGCGGTCAGGATATTTTTCCTTGAACGCCTGAATGCGGGAGGAGGTATCGACGTCGGCGGTCAGAACGAGCATGTTGTCATACTCGCCGCCGAGCGTGGCCAGGCACTTGCCGACAGCGTCGCGTGCGCTGGTCATTATGGTCATGTTCAGGGTCATGTTCATTTCGCCCTGCAGCAGCTTGTCCTGCGCTTCACTCATGCTTCCGCACCCCACTTTCTTTCATATGCTTCGGTGATCTCGGCCTTTGCCTTGATCCAGTCGGCCTCGTTGACGCAGCCTGCGTGCCAGGAGACGTTGTTCTCCATGAAGCTGACGCCGTGGCCCTTGACGGTCTTGCCGATGATAACGGTCGGAACGTCGGAATCGGGTGCGGGCAGCGCGTCGATGGCGTCCAGGATGGCGTTCATGTCATGGCCGTCGATGGTGACGGTGTTCCAGCCGAACGCGCGCCATTTGTCTGCGAACGGTTCCAGTGCCATGTATTCCTCGGTCGGGCCGTCGAAGGACATGCCGTTGCGGTCGACGAAGACGACCAGATTGCCGAGCTTATACTGGTGGGCGTACATCGCCGCCTCCCAGATCGAGCCTTCGCCGCACTCGCCGTCGCCGACGACGGTGTACACGCGGCTGCTTGAGCCTTTGCGCTTCAGCGCGGTGGCCATGCCGCTGGCGACAGGGAAGCCGTGGCCGAGCGAACCGGTAGACACGTCGACATACGGGTTCGCGAGGTTGCACGAATGCATGCCGAAGCGGCCAAAGTTGGTGGCATATTCCTTGTAGATATCTCCGACATCATAGCAGCCGATGGCGGCCTGACTGAACGAGGTGACGGCTGCCGCGTGGCCCTTGGACAGGACGAAGCGGTCGCGGCCCTCCCAGTGCGGATCCTTGACGTCATAGTGCATTGCATACTGCCAGATGGCGGTCATCATATCGCAGACAGACAGGTCGCCGCCGATATGGATGAGCGTTTGATGCGCCAGATCCAGAAGCCGGATCTTCGTCGTCAGGGCAGCCTGCTCCATGCGATGGACTAAGGCTTTCTCTGCCATGTGAATAACTTCCTCCTTTTTAGCTGTGGATTGCGTTTTCTCCGGCCCAGCGGCGGAGCAGAGCGGTCTGCTCCGCGTCGGGATGGAATTTTGCGCAGTAGACGGTGCCGTCCTGCTTGTAATACAGGCGGGCGGCGCTTTTTGCGCTGCGTGCGGTCATCAGGAAGGTGCGTGAAACCGGGCCGAATCGCTTCTCGTCGTAGGCTTCTCCGGGTTCCAGCAGGCACAGCATTTCCTGCCTGCGGACGCGCTCATAGATCCGTGATTTCCTGTTCTGCACCCGTTCGAACGTCAGTGAGTCGTCCGGGAAGCGCAGCGCTTCGCGCGGGCGGGATTCGCTGCCGTCGATCAGCGTGTAGCAGAACGAACGGAAGTAAAAGTGATTCACAGCAGCCAGCAGCGCGGCCAGAAGCACGATGGCTGTGATCTGTAAAACGCGGAAAAGCGTGGGGTTCAGATCGGCGTTGCGGAGATAGCTGTGGAGCGTCAGAACAACGACGACGGGCAGAAACGTCACGATCAGATCGTTGCTGTTTTTGCGCCGGAAGCGCTGGGATATGGACTGGTACATGGCGCACCTTCCTTTCCTTGCGGTGTGGACTTACTTTTCAGCGGTCGTCTGCTCCCACTGCGGGCGTTCGGCTGCGATCTTCGCGACAAGCTCGTCGAATTCCTTATAGCCGAGCTTGTACCAGAACAGGCAGATGAGGCAGATCAGGTTGAAAGCGGCGGGCATGATCCATTTCATGAGCTGCAGGCCCTCGATAACGGCGGGCGTCTGCGTCGGAGCGTTGGCGACATAGCCGGTCAGCGCAAGGATCAGCGGAGCGCCGGACGTGCCGATGGTGATGCCGACCTTGTTCCAGAACGAGGAGACGGTGTTGAGGAAGCCGTCCATGCGGATGCCCTTGGTCTGGTACTCGGTGACCTCGACGGTGTCGGGAACCATGCCGTAGATGATGGACATATTCGCGCCTGCGAAATACTGCAGAACGATGCCGAGTACGTACAGAAGCGTGACGTTGATGGTGTTGCGGAACAGGAAATACTGCGCGACGTACATCGCGACCTGCACAGCGTAGGTGATGGCGATGGCCTTGCCCTTATGCTTGAGCTTGTTGCACCAGAACTGGGAGGTGAAGCAGCCGAGCATGGAGGGGATGAGCGTGATGAGCGAGAAGGTCGCCATCGGGTTGACGTCGCCGAGGACGTACTTGAACCAGTAGATGTTGATCGTGCCTGCGCCGTACAGAGCGAAGCCCTGCGCTAGGAACAGGATGCAGACGATCATGAACTCGCGGTTCTTGAAGGAGATGGCCAGAGACTTGAAGATGCCGATCTTTTTGGGCGACGGCTGCGGCGGAACAACTTCCTTCTGGGACTTCGCGCAGAGAATCTGCATCGGGATGCAGAACACGGCGAAGATCACAGCCAGAATAAAATAGCCCATGTTGGGGTACTTTGCGGACAGAACCGGCTCGCAGCGGGTGACGAGCTGCACCATGAGCGTGGAGCCGATGTAGGCGAACAGCAGACGCCAGGAGGCAAGAGAGCCGCGTTCGGCAGGATCCTGCGTGACGACGGAGTTCAAGGAGCCGTAGGTCAGGTTGACCATTGTGTAGAACAGAACGACGAGTGCGTACAAAATGACGACATATGCCGTCTTGACGCCGACGGCCCATTCCGGATGTGGCCAGAACAGCAGGGCTGTTGTGATGAACAGCGGAGCCGAGGCGAACATGATCCACGGACGGTAGCGGCCCCAGCGGGAGCGGGTGCGGTCAGCCAGATAGCCGACGATCGGGTCGTTGATCGCGTCCCAGAAGCGGCACAGCAGGAACATCAGAGAGACGGTCGCTGCGGGAATCAGGAAAGTGTCGGTGAGGTAGATCGCAAGGAAGGAGCTGATATAGGACCAGCTGAAGTTGTTTGCCGAGTCGATCATACCGAATGTGCATTTCTTCCATAACGGAAGCTTCACATAATATTGCTTGCTATCGTTTTCCATGCGTAATTTCCTTTCTCTTTCTGGAAAGCGGGTCTGCTTTCCGGGATGGGGGAATGCGCGCTGTTTATTCGACGTCAGGCGTAAACTGAACGAGGGACTTGATCGTCCGGCCGTTCATCTGGGCCTCAAACGCGTCTTCAAACGCTTCCGGCGTAAAGACGCAGTCCATTTCGAGGATCGGGTCCAGATCGAGCGTGTTGACCAGCGCGATGCTGCGCGGGAACGCATACGGAGACTGGAAAACGCCGCCGACGATGCGGATCTCCTTGAAGAAGGCGTTGAGCAGGTTCAGCTTGTAATCATAATCGTGCCGGTAGAGCGCGGCGAAGAATTCCAGCGTGCCGCCCTTGCCGACTAGCTCCTCGATGCCGTCGCAGGCGCGCCAGCTGCCGGAGGCCTCGATCACAACGTCAAAGCCGCGGCCGTCCGTGATCTTCATCGCCTCTTCCTTGCGGTCCTGATTGACCGGGTCGATGGTGTGTACGGCGCCCAGCTTCTTTGCCATCTCGCGCTTCATGGCGATCGGCTCGATGACGGTGATGTTCGTGCCGCCGGAGTGCAGCGCCAGCTGCGTCATGATCATGCCCATGGTGCCGCCGCCGGAGATGGCGACCGACTGGCCGGGCTTGATGCCGATGAGGTCGATGCCGTGCAGGCAGACGGAGATCGGCTCGATCAGCGCGCCCTTTTTCAGGCTGCACGTGTCGGCCAGCTTGTGTACGGACTGCTCGCGCACGACGATATAGTCCGAGAAGGCGGCGCTTGTGCCGGTCATGTTCTCGCAGAACTGCTCTTGGCCGTTGCGGCAGTAGTAGCAGCTTCCGCAGTGCTCATTGTAATAGTAGACGACGCGGTCGCCGACCTTCAGACCCTTACAGGTCGCTGCCGGGCCGAGCTCGGTGATCACGCCGGTCGCCTCGTGGCCGATGGGGGTACCCTCGTCTCCTTCAAACAGGAAGTCCAGCTCCGCACGCTTGAAATGCAGATCGGAGCCGCAGACGCCGCAGTAGGCCACCCGGATCTTGACCTCATCTGCGCGCTTGATCTCCGGTTCCGGCGCTTCGACCATTTTCAGCGTACCGTTTCCAAAATAACGAATGCTGCGCATAGTTGTGTTTCCTCCCTTTCGTCGATCAAGTGTGTATGGGATCTTGCTGTTTCCATGATACCGAATCAACCGGGGCTTTGCGCTTTATATTTCAACCTTTTCCCACCCAAAAATACAAAAGCGCGTCAAAATATGCCGGTGGTTTTTGTGCATATTCACAAATTTGCATACGACATTGTGAAAAATGCATGGTGGAAGTGCGAAAATTATACCTTGATGGTTTGAATTTTTGCATTGGATTGTCGGAAGTAAAAATAATATACATATTTGGGGTGAGATTCAGACAGAAACGGAGCAAATCCAACAAAAAGCTTGGCATTGCGTGCGTGCTGTGATAAAATATCTGACATCAGTAAAAAAGCAACGGGAGGCTGTCATGATTCAGGTCCTGATTATTTCATCCCTGTATTCGCAGACGCAGCATCTGCGCCGCATCCTTCTGGGGCAGGCCGGGCACATTCAACTGTGCGGAACGGCGGACAACAGTGTGCTCGGAATGTCGCTGATCGAGTCGCTGCACCCGGACGTTGTGATCATGCCGGTGCATATGACCTTCTGGAACCCGGAGGATCTTATCAATTATCTGCTCCCGCGCGGGATCTGCCCGCGCTTCGTCCTGCTGTCCGACGGGTCGGAGGCGGTCATTGAGGGCGCGGCTGCGGTCAAGGTGCAGCAGCTGCTGCCGGACGCCATGCCCTCGGATGCGATGCTCCTGCACGCGGTCGAGGAGGCCGGACGCCTGCAAAAGCACGAAACGGGCGCAGTCCGGCCTCCGGAAAACGAATATGTCCAGCACAGTCTGGAGGTCATGGAGCTGCTGATGGGCCTTGTGCCGGTCGGCACGGGGTCTGCGCAGCAGCAGTTCGGGCGGCTGCACGTGGGCAGCCAGGACTGCTGGATCCTGCTCGGCTCCCAGTCAGACGGGCAGCCGGGGCCAGGCCTTTCCTCCGACTATGCCGCGCTGGAATCGTTTTTTGCGGAGCTGACCGAGCTGCTCCGCCCGCTCGGAAACACGGATATCTGCATTTACCGCGACCAGAACCTGTGCATCCTGCTCGCCGGTGGGCAGGATGCGGAGCCGGACTGGGCGCTCTGGGCGGGGAAGATCAACGCACTGGCCGCGCATCACGCGCTCGGGCAGATGACCTTTGATATTTCCGACGTACCGCTGCCGCTGCCGCAGTGGCACAATCAGTGCCGCCAGCTGCTGGAGCTGCGCAAGCTGCGCTTTTTCTTCTCGCCGCTCTGCCTACAGCCGAAGATGGCGTTTTCCTACCGCGTGCCGGTCACGCAGCAGCTGCTGCACGAAAAGCTTTCGGCGCTTTCGCTGAGTATGCAGGATGCGCGGCAGCTGGAGGCGCTTGCGATCCTGCGGGAGCTGCAGGACATGGTCAGCCACAGTATGTCGGATGAGGTCTGCTCGTTTGTCATGACGCAGCTGACGGTTCAGATGTATTCCCTCAGCAGCAGCTTCGGCGTCGATCTCGCGCTGACCCCGCTGCTGGGCGCGCAGCGTCCTGCAACAGTCGAGGCCATGTTCACCATCTGCCGCGAACAGATGACCGCGCTGTTTTCCAGCATCCGCAATCTGCACACGACGTCCAACAGCGCCATCGACGAGGTCTGCCGCTTCGTTGCGCAGAACCTTGCTGAGCCGCTGACGCTGACGGTCGCGGCGGAGTATGTCCATATGAATCCGGCCTATCTCAGCCGCGTGTTCAAAAAGGAGACAGGGCAGGCCTTCAACGCCTATGTGAGCGAGCAGCGCATCCGCCGCGCCAAGCAGCTGCTGCAGACGAAAGACCGCATCATCGATATCGCCGGAAACGTCGGCTTTGAAAACTCTAAATATTTCAGTCAGGTATTCAAAAAACGAACGGGCATGACGCCGCAGGAGTACCGCGCGGCCATGCAGAAGGAGGCGGAATTATGATCCGGTCGCTTCGGATGCAGCCGAACCGGAAGCTGTATTTCAAGGAGCTTCCCATGCCGCCCGCGCCGGGGCCGGGCGAGGTGCAGGTCAGAATGGCGTTCGCGTCGATCTGCGGCTATGATATGATGATGCTGCGCGGAACCGCGGCGTATCCGCTGAACGGCTATCTCGGTCACGAGGGCTCCGGTGTCGTGACAGCGGTAGGAGAAAATGTCCGCAGCCTTCACCCGGGTGACCGCGTGACGATCAACCCGTATGAGCCGTGCGGCCTGTGCGACGCCTGCCGCAGCAACAGACCGGAATACTGTACGAACCCCAGCTCCGGCTATGCCGATCTGATGACGGAATATCTGAATATCCGCCAGCAGCAGGTCTTCCGCCTGCCGGAGCAGGTGAGCCTGCGGGCTGGAAGCCTGATCGAGCCGCTGATGATGGCCATGCACGCCGTAGGCAAGGCGCGGCTCGGCTACGGCAAGCGGGTCATTCTGCTCGGCTGCGGGGCCATGGGACAGATCATTCTCAAGCTCGTGCGGCAGCACCCGGTCGGACAGATCGTTGTGGTCGAGCCGGTCGCGGAAAAGCGGGAGGCGGCGCTTCGCTTCGGCGCGGACGTTGTGATCGACCCGAATACACAGAGCGTCGTGACCGAGGCGCTGACGCTGAGCGGCGGAATCGGCTACGACGCGGTCATCGAGGCCAGCGGCGACCGGAAATCGGCGGCGATCACCATGAATCTTGTCGCGCGCGGCGGCTCCGTCGTGTTTTTCGGGCTTTACGGGATGGACTATAATCTGGAGCTGAATCTGTTCACGCTCTACTGGAAGGACGCGACGCTCTCCGCCGTCTGCGTGCCGAGCGGACAGTTCCCGGCGGCCATCGCCATGGCCGGCCAGCTGAAGCTGGAGGAGGTCATTTCCCGCGAGCTGCCGTTTTCCAAAGGAATCGAGGCGTTCCGCGAAAAATCCAGCGGCCGCGAGGCCAAGGTCATGCTGCGCTTTGAACAGGAGGAATCCATATGCTGACACTTGCACCATTTACATTCTGCGCCAATAACGTTCCGGGCACGGATCCGATCCGTGCCATGGACATGGCCCGCCGCTGCGGGTTCCATACGATCGAACTGTCCGCCATTGACGGCATCAGCGAGCAGATCGCCGCAGAGCGCGTTTCACCGGAATACGTTATGCAGATCGAGCGGGAGCTGCAGAAGCGCGATCTGCAATGCACCGCGCTGTCGGCGCACTGCGACATGACGGACGAGGCGCAGTTCGCGCGTCTGCTGAAAAAGATCGAATTTGCCGGGCAGATCGGCGCGCAGCTCGTCAATACGCGCTGCGGCCCGAAGGCACGGTACGCCGTGTTTGAGGAGCACGTCAAGCGGGCGGCCGAGGCCGCTGACCGCTATGGCCTGCGGCTGGGGCTGGAATCCTACGGCGATATCGTCGGCCCGGCAAGCGAATGCGGCGGCGTGTTCGCGGAGCTGAATCTGCCGCACGTCCAATATACCTATGACCCGGGAAATACCTACCGCTTCTGCCGGGGCGAGATCCGGCTGGACGAGGATCTGCAGAACGCCTCCGTGCCGGTCGCGTATCTGCACATGAAGGACGGCAGCATCCACGACGGCTATATCTGGAACGAGCCGATCGGGCAGGGCGTGTTCCCATATCCGGCCATGCTTGCCGCGCTGGAACGGCAGGGCGGAACGCTTGGCTGCGCGCTGGAAATGCCTATGAGCTTCTGCGTCAGCGTGCGGGATCTGTCCTTCCGCTTCCTGGAGCCGTCGGACGAGCAGCTTTACGCACAGATCATGCAGTCGGTCGAATATGTAAAGACGCTTGCCCATGCAACAATGTAAAAAACAGCTGCCTGCAGGCCCGAAGCGCCGCAGGCAGCTGTTTTTATGGCTTTTAGGAATACAGCAGCTCTTTGACAGACTGATGCGCAGCGCCTTGCCCATGCGGGGCAGGCGCTGCGCATATCATTTTGTTCGTTATCCGTTCAGAACTCGCAGATGCGCGTGAGCAGGACGAGGCACTGCTCGAGCGTCATGTCCTTTTTCGGCTCAAAGCCCTTCGTTGTGCCGTTCATCAGATCATATTGCGTCATCATCGCGACGGCCTCTCTGGCCCAGTCGGAAATGGAGGCGCTGTCGGGATAGCGGTCGAGCATCGACATATCAGCCTCAAAGACCACGCTCGACTGCCGCAGAAGACGCAGCAGCACCGTCGCGGCCATCTGGCGCGTGACCCTGGAGGTCGTGTCAAAGCTGCCGTCGGCGTTCGGCTGCATTACGCCGAGCTGCTGCACAACGGCGACCGGATCGGATACGTCCTCGACCAGTCCGAGCGTTCGCGCGGTGTTCGCCGCGAGGCGGGCAAGGGCCTTGCGTGTAATGGCGGACTGATAGCTGCCGTCGGCCAGCATGGTGATGCCGTAGACGTCCGCGTGCGAGACAAGCTCCGCGGCCCAGCTGGACGGCGTTCCGGTGATGCTGGATATGCCGCTGCCCCATGCATAGATCGTGGATACGTCGTCGGATACGGGCTGCGGCTCCTCCGCCGCAGGCGCTGCGGCAACAGGCTCCGCTTCTCCGGCGGGCGCTGCGCGTCCGGCGCTGGAGCACATGGTATAGAAGGTATAGCACCCGCCGTCATAGGGGATCCTGCGGTTCACACCGGCCTTGCTGTCCCAGACCCAGTTCTGCTCGAACAGCGTGACGGTGCCGCCCGCTTCGTCGACGGATTTGACGATGGCATAGTGGTTGCCGTAGCGCTCCCGCGCCTCGGCGGAGGCATAGGCGATATCGCCGGGCTGCGGCGTGTATGTAACCTCGAACCAGTAGCCCGACGGGCTGGCAGCGGTGATATCGCCGCTGTTCGTGAACACGGTCACGCCGTAAACGGCGCTGTAGAACCGTTCGATCAGCTCGTTGCAGAACAGCGTCGCACCCGTCTCATTATAAAGCGCGTCCACGCCGCAGAAAGTATCGGCGGCAAAGCCCTCGCCCACGATCGTGACGTAATCCAGATCAATGGTCGCCTCGGCGGCCAGCGCCGGTACGGCCAGCAGCGTCAGGCATAACATGACTGCCGCCAGACGGCGGAATTTCTTCTGCATACAAAATGCCCTCTTTCGTTCGATAAACTCTTCCTAATTGTAACAGAATGTAACCAATAAGTCAACCATTTTTTTGCGCCCACTGGAAAACCTGCCTGCAGATGTGGTATAGTATAAAAAGTTCCGAACAATGGAGGCATTTGCTTGGAAAACTATTTTCATCTGAACATGGACCGGCGCGCGGTCAACCAGATCAGCGCGCTTGGTCTTGCGCACTGCGGCGACGCGGTGTTTGAGCTGCTGGTGCGGAGCTTCCTCTGTGCGTCCGGCAAGGCGCTGAACGGCAATCTGCACCGTGCGACGGTCGACCTCGTCTGCGCTCCGGCGCAGGCTGCGCGGGCCGAGCGTATGCTCCCGCTTCTGACAGAGGAGGAGCTGGCCTTTTACAAGCGCGGGCGCAACGCGCACGTGCATCAGGTGCCGAAAAACGCCACCTATGCGCAGTATGCCAGAGCCACGGGGCTGGAATGCCTGTTTGGCGCGTTATATCTCACCGGCCAGCTCAACCGGCTGAACGAGCTTTTTATCCTGACCATGGAGGAATCCCATGCCATTTGACGCATTTTTCCTCACGGCAGTCCGCCGTGAGCTGGAGGGCAGTCTGACCGGCTGCCGCATCGATAAGGTCCAGCAGCCGCAGCGCGACACGCTGATTCTGTCCATGCGCGGTGCGGCTGGCGGCGGACGGCTGCTGCTGACGGCCTCGCCCAATCATCCGCGCATCCACCTGACGAACGAGCCCGCCGAGAACCCGGCGCAGCCGCCCATGTTCTGTATGCTCCTGCGCAAGCACCTGACAGGGGGCCGTCTCGTGTCCATGCAGCAGCCGGAGATGGAGCGCCTGCTCGACCTCACCTTCGACTGCACCGACGAGATGGGAAGCCCCACGCGCAAGCACCTGATCCTGGAGATCATGGGCCGCAACTCCAACCTGATCTTAACGGGCGAGGACGGCCGCATCGTCGACTGCCTGCGCAGGGTCGACTTTGAAATGAGTGAAAAGCGGCAGGTTCTGCCGGGGCTTTACTACCATCTGCCGCCCACGCAGGGCAAGCGCGACCCGTTTGCCGTCACGGGAGAGGAGTTGGCCGCGCTTTTGTCTGCACAGACCGCGCCGAAGCGTCTTGACGGCTGGCTGCTGGATACCTTCGGCGGCCTCTCGCCGCTTGTGTGCCGGGAGCTTGCGTTCCGCCTGACGGGCGATCTGGATACCGACCTGTCCGCGCTTTCGGCAGAAGAAAAAACAGCGCTGGCAGCGCGTCTGCTTGCCGCCTTCGCGCAGCTTCAGACCATGCCGCCGCAGCCCATGCTCCTGTATCGCGACGAGCGCCCGTGGGACTTTACCTGCCTGCCCGTGACGCAGTACGGCGATTTTATCCGGCAGGAGCCGTATGACTCGTTTTCGCAGCTGCTCGACCGGTTCTATGCCGCGCGCGACCGCGCCGACTCAATCCGGCAGTCATCGCAGGCCATCCGCAAAACCGTCTCCAATCTGCACGCACGCACGGCACGCAAGCTGGAGAACCAGCGTAAGGAGCTTGCCGCGACCCATGACCGCGAGCGCCTGCGGCAGCTCGGCGATATCCTCACGGCGAACCTCTACGCCATCAGGCGCGGCCAGACGAAGCTGCGCGCCGCTGACTTTTACGACCCGGACATGAAGGAGATCGAAATCACCCTCAACCCGGCCATCTCCCCGCAGCAGAACGCGGCGAAATTCTATAAGGACTATCAGAAGGCCAAGAATGCCGAAAAAATTCTGACGGAGCAGATTGCAAAGGGCGAGCAGGAGCTTGCGTATCTGGCAAGCGTCCTCGACGCGCTCACGCGCGCGGAATCCGCGCGGGATCTGCAGGAGATCCGGGCTGAACTTGTCTCCGGCGGCTATCTGCGCGAGGCGGACCGCAAAAAACGCATGAAGCTGCCGCCGAGCAGGCCGATGCGGTTCACCTCCTCCGACGGCTTCCCGATCCGCGTCGGCCGCAGCAACCGGCAGAACGACGAGCTGACGACAAAGCTGGCGGCCAAAACGGACATCTGGCTGCACGTCCAGAAGATCCCCGGCAGCCACGTCATCATCGAAACGAACGGCCGGACGCCGCCCGATCGGACGGTGACGGAGGCGATGCAGCTTGCGGCGTATTATTCGCAGGCCCGCGACGGCCAGAACGTGCCGGTCGACTATACGCCGGTGAAATTTGTCAAAAAGCCTGCGGGCGCGAAGCCCGGCATGGTGATCTACACGACGTATCAGACCGCCGTCGTCACGCCGGACGCGGCGCTGTGCGAGCAGCTGAAGGAGAAGGAATGATGGAAGAGCGGCACTACGCATTTTTTCAGAACCGGGACTGCGAATATTTCCCCTGCCATGAGACAAAGCACCCGGAGGATTTCAACTGCCTGTTCTGCTACTGTCCGCTCTACGCGCTCGGACGCGGCTGCGGCGGCAATTTCCGCTATACGGAGAACGGGATAAAGGACTGCTCCGGCTGTCTGTTCCCGCACCGGAGGGAAAATTATGACCGTGTGATCGCCCGCTTTATGGAAATCGTCAAAAAAATGCAGGAAGGCGAGTGAAGTGCTGCCGGGTTCGGATTCTACTGCTTCTGGCTATGCACCGCGAACTTTTCTCGCAAAAAACCGGCACTCTACTGCCCGTAGAGTGCCGGACTTCGTTTTGTAGACCGGCGGGAACGAACCCGGAGAGCGCTTTGCAGCAGGAATCGGGAGACTTTTTCCCGCCATGCGGCTACACTGGAGATACAAACAGGCAGGAGGGATCCCCATGAAAAATCTGAAGATCTTCGGCGACTCCATCATCAAGGGCGTCACCTATAACGGCCAGAGCTATCACCTGTGTCAGGAGCATGATTTCGACACGCTGCGTGCGCAGGGCGTCACCGTGGAAAACAACGCAAAAATGGGCGCGACCATCGACGCGGGACTGAAGCAGCTTGACCGGAAGCTCGGGACCTGTGACGGCGATACGACGGTGCTGTTCTGCTTCGGCGGCAACGACTGCGATTACGACTGGAAGGCCATCTCGGAGGATCCGGACGGCGAACATCTGCCGCACACGCCGTCGGAGCAGTTCATCGACCAATACTGCACCGCCATCCGCAAGGCGCAGAGCGCCGGGGCACGCGTGGCCATGACGAGCCTGCCGCCGCTGGAGCAGGAGCGGTATTTCTCCTTCATCACCAGAGGGCTGAGTGCGGAGAACGTCCTGCACTGGCTGGGTGACACGGATCATCTGTACCGCTGGCAGGAATATTACAATTCCATGGTCGCGCAGCTGAGCCGTGCATTCGGCTGCAGGCTGGTCGATCTGCGCACAGAGTTCCTCAAAAGCCGCGTCTTCCCGACCCTCATCGGCGCAGACGGCATCCACCCCACGCAGGCTGGTCACGACCTCATCCACCACACCGTCCAGTCTGCGCTGGCGTATTGACCGGCGCACCGGAGAGCAAAAGCCGCCTCTTCTTATCGTGCAGTGCATGGTAAGAAGAGACGGTATTTTTGAAGAACATGACGTGGGGCTTCGCTGCAAGATCCGGATGAAGCGGAGAACAGCGCCTGGCAGAGAAGCTTTGCGCCGCGCGCTTTGGCCTTGGGGCGATACGGACAGACGGCTGGGCTGCACTTCCCCGGAAATTACAAATTGTTTCCGCAAGTTCACATAATCACAAAAAGAGCGCATTTTGATGGAGGAAACGGGCAAAACATATTCAAAATAAGCAAAACTGTCCATTGACGAATGCGGCAGAATCCGCTATTATGGTGACGCTGGGACTGCGATTGCGATCTCCCAGAAGGAGGAACTATGAAAAAGCTGATTCTCGTGCTGGCCGCGGCGCTGGCGCTTTCGCTGCTGTGCAGCTGTGCAAAGCCGCTTCCGGAGGAGCCTGTACAGGCTGACCCGGAGCCGGAAGCGCCCGCTGAGGTACACGTCACGACATTTACTGCCGATATTCTTTCATCCGGCGGCGGTACGCTGACGGTTCGCCCTGCAGACAAAGACTCGTCGTTCGGTTCTGCGGACACGGTCACGGTCGCGCTGGCCGACGGGCTTGTCCCCACCGGCGCGGACGGCTGGCCCATTTCTGTGTCCGAGCTGACGCAGGCACTTCAGGTGGATATCACGTATCTCGGCGGCGTTGAAACGTCTGACCCGCCGCAGGTGCTGGCGGTCGCCATACGCGTCGTCCCGTCGGAGGAGCCGGTCGAGGACACGACGAATACGGTCACAGCCCCGCAGCCGGTCGAGCCAGTCCCGTCTGAGCCTGAGGCGGAGCCGTTTGCCCCGGTCGAGCTTCCTGCGCAGGATCCGGTTCCGGCTGAGATCCCCTATGACGGCATCACGCTTTACGGCTTCCAGAGCATCCGCACCGAGATCGTCCGCAGCGGCGAGGCAGATCTGGACGGCTGCGGCACGCCCGAGACGGTGCAGCTGCTGCGCATCTGGGATCAATATGACCAGCAGTCGTTTGTGCTGCGCATTCAGAAGGGGTCGGACGTGTTCGACACCGGCTTTGAGGAGCCGGATGTGTCCTATCCCGCCAGCTTCAACGCACACATCTGGCTGGCTGATCTGGACGCGGACGGCTATCCGGAGGTCTATTTCAACGGCAATATGAACGGGGATCAGTATGTGCTGAATGTCTGGTCGATGAAGACCGGGACGCCGGAGTTGATCCCGTTTGAAGACCAGATCTATTTGGAGGCCGCGATCATCGGCGTCTCCGATAACAGCCTCCAGCTTGAGAGCACGCAGAATGTGCTCGGCTCCTACAGCGCCATCCGCGCCTATGCCCTGCACGACGATGTGCTGACGCCGCTGGGCGATGCGTGGCAGATCGTTCCCGCGAATACGAGCTATTCCCGCCTGTCCGTTGTGCGGGATATTCCCGTCACGCTGGACGACGGCACGGAGTCCGTCTTCGGCCCCGGCACGGTTTTGCAGGTCACGGGAACGGACGGCAAGAGCTTCGTCGACGTGATCACAAGCGACGGCGTGACCGGACGCATCGCAATCGAGCAGCCCGCGGGGGACTGGCAGTGGTATATTGACGGCGAATCGGAGCTGGAATACTTCGAGCTGGTTCCGTACGTCGGATAAATCAGCGGTTCTGACCGCTTGCGGTTTTTGGAAGATTCCTGTATAATCAAAAAGGGCGCTGCGGGATCCCGCAGCGCCCTTTTGAAACTGGTTGGTTTGGTTGTTTGTGTAAAAGCGGCCGGTCATGCTGCCATCGCATCCGCTCCTTTCGGTGTGAGATGTTGATTAAATATCAATCTGTAATTTATTATACACTAAATTGTAACTATTTCAAGGCTTCAAATCTGAAGAATCTGTGAAGAATGGAGAATTGAGCTATGGGAGAGGAAAATAAGAACTGGTTCGCCCGCCACCGCACGGCGGTGTTCGGCATTGCGGTCGCAGTGCTGATTTTAAATCTTGTGGTGCTGGTCGCGGTACCGACGCAGACGCCGGTCGAGCTTTCCCAGACCGTCACGGAATACGCGCTGGCCGACGAGGCATTTGCACAGGCGCACACGCTCACGCTCACCGGCACGCTGACGAAAAGCGTGCTGCACAGCAGTCTGTTTCATGGGACGTTGACGATCTCCGGCCTTGACGGTATGGAGGAGCCGTATACGCTGACGCTCACGCGTGAGGACGGCGCATGGCACGGTCTGTCCGGCGAGGCATCCATCCTCTTTTCTGCCGGAAAGGAGATGGACACACTTCTGATCGTGCTGCAGGGCAGTCAGGACGTGGGTGCGGATGTGCACTTTCTTGCACCCGGCGCTGCCAGCCGCAGTGCGGCTCTGACCCGGTTGTATACTTATTATCCGGCGTATCGCACAAAATAAAACACATATTTTTGTGCGTTTTGTTCAAACCACCCCTTGAATTTTCCTTCCCCAGCGCGTATACTTCAGCTGTAATCGAAAGTCAAAGTAAAAAATTGCATGGGAGGCAATGAACATGAAACTCAAGAACATCAAAGAAGTCGAAGAATTCCGCAAGGTCATCCACGCCTGCGCTGGCGACGTGTACCTCAAGAGCCAGGACGGCGACGTGTTCAATCTCAAGAGCGCGCTGAGCGAGTACATCGCCCTCGGCCAGCTTCTGAGCGAGCAGGGCGACAACCTCGAGCTGTTTGCCGACCGCCGCGAGGACGAGGCCCGGCTCATCAATTTCCTCGCCGAACTGGATAAGGAAAACGAAAACGCGTGACCGCAGCTTTCAGACATAGCGCCGCCGCTGCTCCCAATGGAGCAGCGGCGGTTCTTTTTATGAAGAGAAGCGACGGAGCACAACCCCGCAATCCAGCGAAGCGGTCACGGGGTTGAACGAAGAAAGACCTTTGCTGTCGAGATGGACGCGCTTGCGCGGAATGCGAACATCGTAACCCTGCATCGTGACCCAGCAAAGCGGTCACGATGCAGAAGCGAAGAAACGCCCCGTCTGGCTAAGAAGCCTCGCCGCAAGGCGGGGATTCGTGCCGTAAGGGGCGTTTCTGAGCTGGCATTTGGAACAACCTCTGCGGAAATAGGCGTACTTTTTAGCGGATGGGACCACCATGGATTGTATTATAGAACAGCCAAGCGGCATGTCAACCACAAGATATAGTAGGTGCAGCCCAGCGGATACGCACCCTTTCCGCAAAGCCCACAGAACATAGAAAAAGCGCCCGCAGGATTTCTCCCGCGGGCGCTTCGTCATACCGCCGTCAATGACCGCGGCGCAGCTTTTTTCGCCTGCACCTCTACGGTGCTGCCGTCCTTGAATGTAAAGTTCAGGCGCATGTGCTCGTATACGTCCACACGGTCTACGGTCATATACCAAAGCTCCTCGTCAAACTCAGTCACGAAATCTTTCTGCGCATTCAGTTCTTCCAGAAACATGGTGATCTTCGTCCGCTTGGCGAGGCGCTCTGCACGCTGATCGGAAAGCTCGTCCAACTGCCGCTTGGTGTCCATGTACCGCTCGCAGAGGGCGGTGTATTTCTGCTCATATTCCTGCTGGTCCTGCGCCGTGCTGGCGTTTTCGTCCACTGTCTTCTGGATCATGGCCGCAACGACCTCGCTTTCCTCAGACAGCCGGGCCAGATCAGCGTCCAGCGCTGTCGTATCCGTCAGCACACCCAGCACCTCGTGATAGGCCTCCATGATCTGCGTGCGCCTGCCGAGGATGCGGTTGAAGGCTTCGAGAAATGCCGTCTGGATTTCAGAGTCCAGCAGCCGCTCGGTCCTGCATTTTAGTCCATGGTAGCGCTTGTTGCCGCAGACCCAGACCGCACGGCGGTATTTGTCCGCCGTGTGCTCGACCATGCTGCCATATCTGCCGCCGCACTCGCCGCAGAAGAGCTTGCTGGTAAACGGATGCGTGCTGAAAGACTGGATCGTGTCGGCCTTGCGGCGTTTCATTTCGTACTGCACAAGGTCGAACAGTTCCGGCTGGATGATCGCCGGATGGCTGCCTTCCACATAATATTGCTGGGCCTCGCCCTCGTTGAGCTTGATCTTTTTCTGCAAATAATCCACTGTCACAGACTTTTGGAGCAGCGCGTCGCCTTTGTACTTTTCATTCGTCAGGATGCTCTCCACGACCTTGGCCCGCCATGTGGTTTTTCCGCCCGGCGTGGAAATGCCTGCCTCCGTGAGGCACCGGGCAATCGCGTTCGGCGCTTTGCCGTAGAGGAACATCCGGTAAATCTGCCGGACGATTTTCGCCTCTTCCTCTACGATTTCCGGCAGGCCATCCGGCCCCTTACGGTATCCCAGAAAGTTCTTGTAGGCCAGCATGATTTTCCCGTCCGCAAAGCGCTTGCGGTGGCCCCATGTGACGTTTTCGGAAATGGAACGGCTTTCCTCCTGCGCAAGGCTGGACATGATGGTAATCAGCAGCTCGCCCTTGCTGTCCAGCGTATGAATGTTTTCCTTTTCAAAAAATACGCCCACGCCCTTTTCTTTCAGGGCGCGGACCGTCGTCAGCGTATCGACTGTGTTGCGGGCAAAACGGGAGAGAGATTTCGTCACGATCAGGTCAATCTTACCGGCCAGCGCATCGGCAATCATCCGCTGGAAGCCCTCGCGCTTGCGGATCGTCGTGCCGGAAATGCCCTCGTCGGTGTAGACCTCGACCAGCGCCCACCCGTCGTGACCTGCAATATAGCGCGTATAATAGTCCACCTGCGCCCGGTAGGAGGTCAACTGCTCCGCCGAGTCTGTCGATACACGGGCATAGGCCGCGACGCGCAGCAGCTTGGCCTGTGCCTCCGTGCTCAGCGCACACAGAGGAATGTCTTTCTTCGCCGGGATCACAGTCACTTTCGGCGTTCTCACTGCCTGCATACCGCGTCACCTCCTTCTGCCAGACGGCGCAGACTGGCTTCCCGCGCCTGCTGGCGCATTTCCGGCGTCCAGCTTTCGCGCCGGGAAGGGTTGTCCCAAGTCAGATGCACCGTATGGCCGTCCCGGAACAGAAAATTCAAAACGCCGTTTTCCGGTACTTGGATTTCTGCCACTGCCTCAGCAAAGGCCGCTGCATCAAAGTGCGGCAGTCCCATCGCCTTGGCGGCCAGTTCTTCCAGAATGCACTCCGGTATCTGTTTGGCCGGGCAGGCCGCCTTGCCTTTGTGGAAAAATGTGCTGCAAATCCAGACCGGCTTCTTATACGGGCCGTATCCGGCAATCCTGCGGCGGAAATGCTTCCCGCAGTTCTGGCAGAGGACCTTTCCCGTAAATGGATAGACCGTCGGTCTGCCGGAATGCGGCGGACACAGGGCCGCGCGGCGCTTGCGCTCGGCAAGGACCTTTTCATAGGTTTCCCGGTCCAGAATGGCCTCGTGGCTGCCCTCAATATGGTACATGGTCCGCTCGCCGCGGTTGCCCTTTTCAACCTTTGTGATTGGGTCAGCCACATAGGTCTTTTGCAGCAGCATATCTCCGGCGACCTTTTCGTTGCAGATCAGGTCAATCATGGGCGCGCCGCGCAGCGGCTTTCCCTGCCGGGATAAGAAGCCCAGCTTTGCCAGCGCCCGTTCCAGCTGTGCGCGGCCCACGCCCTGCAAGTACAGGTCTGCGACCTTGCGGATGACCGCAGCTTCCTCCGGCACCGGTGTCAGAACACCGTTCTGGATGGTGTAGCCGAACATGGTCGTGCTCCAGATGCGGCCCTGCTTGAAGTTATCTTCAATGCGCCATTTCTGGTTTGCCGAAACGGAGCGCGCCTCTTCCTCGGCGTAGGCGGCAAGAAGCGTCAGAACGATCTCGCCCTCGGCCCCGAGCGTGTGGATGTTCTGCTCCTCAAAATACACGTCCACGCCAAGCTGGCTGAGCTCGCGCACGGTCTCCAAGGTCGTCACCGTATTGCGGGCAAACCGGGAGATGGATTTTGTGATGATCCGGTCGACTTTTCCGGCGCGGCAGTCGGCCAGCATCCGCTGAAACTCGCGGCGGCGGTCCTTCGTGCCGGAAAGCGCCTCGTCGGCATAGACCCCGGCGTACTGCCAGCTGGGCGTATTCTGGATCAGCTTACTGTAATAGCTCACCTGCGCGGAAAGTGAGTGGAGCATCGCGTCCTTACCGCTGGATACGCGGGCATAGGCCGCCACGCGGAGCAGCCGCGGCAGCTTCGGAATGGCCGGTTCCAGTTTTCGTATAATTCGTTTCATAAAAAGCCTCCTTTCATGTGTCCACAGATGTTACTGTGAAACACTGTGAAAGGAAGGCTTTTCAGCGAAAAAATCGCCGAAAATGGGATGAAATTTCCGGGCCATGAATGCCGCGATCGCTTGAAAATCTGCTTCGTCGATCACACCCTGTTCCAGCATGGTCCGCGCGGCGTGCATTGCCGCGAGGTAGCGTTTTTCACGGGCAAACTGCGCCTTGGTCATGGGCGGCTGCGCCAAATCTGGCGCGGATGTAGCAGGCGTGCGAGCAATATTTCCGGGTTTGATTTCCATAGCTGAGATACTCCTTTCCGCAGTTTTCGCAGATCATCGGATAGTAGGCAGAGCGCACGCCTGCCTCCGGATGTGCTTTCCACCATGCCCTGCGGCAATCCTCCGAACAGAAGCGGCGGTTTTTGCGGCGAGGCTGTGTGCGCAGGTCCTTCCCGCAGCATTTGCAGCAGCCGTCCATCCTGCGCTGCGCCCGGCCAGCAAGGCCGTTTCGCTGGCAGTAGCTCTTTACGGTGTTTTCGGATAGACGCAGCCGCTCGGCGATCCCGCCATAGCTGCACCCTTCCAAGCGGAGAAAGCGTATTTTTTCTTTTTCGGTATCCGTCATAAAAATCCCTCAGATTAAAAATGTCCCATACTGCCGTTGTGGCTGCATGGGACCGTTTACTTTATGCCTTTTCCTTTTGCAGCATAGCATCCAGATAGCGTTTGCAGATTACCGCCGCTTTCAGCGTCTCGCGGGAAATATCCAGTTCCGCACTGCCGCTGCCGCGGATCGCGCCTGCCTCCTGTAGGGCCTTTGTCTCCGCCTGCCAGTAAGCAGGTACGTCGGCGAGCGTTTTGTAGCCCGGATTGTTGCGGGCCAGCCAGCTTGCCATCAGCTGATCGAACGTTCCCTGTGTCATGGGTTCCTCCTCTTCCAGTCCTGCCCGGACCGCCGCACGGAAGTCGTCCATGGTCTTTCCGAACTTCGGAAACCAGTGCGTCGGGTCGATATGCGGCGTGGCCAGCCCCTGCTGGTAGCCCTCATAATGGCAGATGATGTGTTTTTCCGTCAGGTCGAACAGCTTGCAGAGATAGACGCAGAGCTCCACGGCCTCCTGATAAACGGCGAAAAAATACGAGGCGTCCGTCAGGCCGTCCTCGCAGATTTCAAAGCCGATGTGTGTATTGTTGGCCGCGCCGCCCGCGTGCCAGCCGCGCATATTCCACGGCAGCGTCTGGTAAGTGGCAATCGTGCCGTCTGCCAGCTTGCCGATGAACGCATGGACGCAGACCTTTCGCCCATCCGGCTGCGGCTGATTCCAGTGGTTGCTGCCGGGGCCGAGCAGGCCGTCGTCTGGGCCGACATACCGGCGCAGATTGGGATTGTTGCAGCCGGTCGAGTGGACCATGATGCCTTTCGGCTTCATGTAAACGCCTGCACGATAGCAGTCGTTCTGTGTAAGATAGAGCTTATGCAGATTCATCCGTTTTGTCCTCCTGCTCGGCACGGTTATGCAGCTGCCCTAAAACGGTTTTGATCTTCTCCGGGATAGGCAGACCGATCCGAGCGGCATTTTCCAGAAAGGAAATACCCTCATTCGAGAGATAGAAGAAAATGACCGCTGTCCGCAGGGCGCTTCCGGTCCCGATGATCTGCTCGTCCAGAATGTGCGCGATCCCCACCATAAGAAAGATCAGGACCTTTTTGAAAATGCCGCGGAAGCCGACTGCGCTGGACAGTTGCTTGTCCAGTACCGCGCACATGATCCCGGTGACGTAATCCAAGACGACAAACACAAGCAGCGCATAGAGAAAGCCGTCGCACCCACCGAGAAACCAGCCGAGGCCTCCGCCAATCGCGGCGATGCCCACTTGAATCCAATTCCAGATCGTTTTCATTTGCAATTTTCCTCCTCTTCGGTGAACGCCACAAAGGGCGTCAGGGTCCCCATTTCATTCACAGAAATACAAAGTTCCTCGCTCAGCGGCAGGGTGAGCCGTTCACACGCCGGGGAGACTGCCATATCCAGCAGTTCTTCCAGCTTGGAGACAGCTTCCTGCTCCTGCTCTGCCGAAAAATGATACTCTCCGCTGCTGTCCGCTTCGCCGTATGCGGATAAAATCTTCTGCCGCTGCTCGGCGAAAAAATCCGCTTCCTTTTGCAGCGCAGAAGTCAGCTTTTGCAGCCGGTATGCGCTGCGCAGCCGGAGCGGCGCGGCGGCCAGCTTGGACAGGGCCGGGATCGCCAGCACAATTTCACGCAGGGTTGTTTCCATAATGTACCTCCTCATGCACTAATCAGGCCGTACTTGGAAAGGATACCGACCAGATTGTTTAAGATTTTCAGATAGTTGGATGCCGTTGCTGTGGAATAGCCCATGTTCTGCGAGGTAGAACTGAGCGTCTGCCGTGCAATGGGACTTCCCGCAAAGAAGCCAATCTTGGAACTGGCGCTGGACCCGATCTTCGCGGTATTCGAGCCGAGATAGGCATAGTGCCAGTAGAGGCTGGACGTGCCGAGATAGAACGGATAGGTCGTGCCGGACGCGGACGGCTTCAATTCGCGGGCTGTGCTGGCGATAATGTAATACGAGGTCGAACCGCCCATTTTCAGTTCCTTGCCCGCAAAGCTGGTCGTGGTGTCCGAACTGCCGCCAATGGCCGTGCCGTTGACGCAGAGCTTTCCCGCGCTGGCCGTGAGATAGCAGTTGGAGCTGAGATACAGCTTTTCAATGTAGCCCGTGTCCCAGTAATAAACGGACGAGCCGAGGCGGTTGACCGCCGCGCCGGAGAACAGGCACTCAAAGGTGCCGCCGTTGAAGCCGAAACGGGCCACGGTATCAGAGCCGGAGCGCAGCTGGATATTTTCACACCAGAGGTTGCCGAAAGGCCGAGCAATCGTGCCGAGGTCCCAGTCCACGCTGGTGGCCGGATGGACCACGACATTGGCCGTGTCCACAATGAGGGCATGGGTTCCGACACCGTCCCATCTGGCCAGCTTGATCTGCGAGCCCGCGAAAATGTAGGTGTAGTCATAGTTCCAGCTGCCGTCGCCGCCGATGTACATGGTCGAGGTGGAACTCTCTTTCAGACTCACCTTGCCGGACTCGGCATAGATGGTCTTGACTTTCAGCGTGGAGGTGTCGATGCGGTCGGCCTTAATGGTGCCGGTGGTGATATTCGCGCCGTTGATGGTAGTCTTTCCTGCCGTTCCGAGGGCGGAAATGGTCACATAGCCGGAGAGGTCAATGGTATCGGCCACCAACTTGATGACCCGGTCGGTCATGATGAAATCGGAAGCGGATGTGCCGGACTTCACCAGCCAGCTGATCTTGTTTGCCGTCTGCGTGACCGAGGTGATGTTGCCCTCTGCCGTCTCGATGCGGGTCTTGAAGCTGTTCACGGTCTGCGTCAGGCTGGAAACCGAGCCTTCTGTATCCTCGATCCGTGTTTTGAAGCTGCTCACCGTCTGGGACAGCGTAGAGACTGCGCCCTCGGCGTTTTCAATGCGCGTATTGAAGCCGCTGACCGTCTGCGAGAGCGTGGAGACATTTCCGTCCACGGTTTGGATGCTAGATAGCAGCTTGCCGTCCGCAGCCTTGAACTCCTGCCGCACCCGGTCGATCTGGGTCGCGGTGGAAGCGAGAAGGTTCGGCACATAATCGCCGACCTCCACCCGCACGGTGTAGCGGTAAAACGGGTCATACTCAATGCTGATGATCCGCGTGTCTACATTCACGCCCATCGGCGTATAGGTGATGTTCACCTCGTCGCCCGCCTGCAAGTCGGCCATTTTGAAAAGCGAGATTTCGTAAGACTGCGTATTCTCCCGGCTGTCAATGGTCACAGCCAGATCGGTCACATTCTCGCCGTCCATCAGCCGCTTTCGCACCTTGCTTCCGCGATGCCTGCGCAGGTTGATCTTGTATCCGGCATATTCCACCTCGCAGCCACAGGCATCGGCGAAGCGCATGAGCGCGCTGCGGCGGCTGAGGGGACTCTGGTCGGTGAACGCGCATTCTACACGGGCCGTTGATTCGACTACCCCCATGTGGAACGGTGTACCGGCCAGCAATTTGGTCATGCCGTCCGGAGGGACGCCTTCAAACACGAAGGTCACGAGGTTGTACTGCTCCTCATTCAGCAGATAGGTGATGTGCTCACACTGCGCCGTCGTGACCGGAAAGCCGCCCGTGATCTTCTTGGATACCCGGACGACGGTATAAAATTGACCGTCCAGCTTCGCGGTCATGCCGACAGACAGCGGCTGCGACCGGGATGCGAGGACGGAGAACGAAAGCGTCCGCTCCCCGGACAGCTTGTCGCAGAGGGATGCGGACAGAACGCGTGGAAAGCTGCATTCCAGCACCCCGGCACTGTTATAAATTTCAATCATGGTCATATCTCCTTATGCAGTTCCAAGATTGCGCACATAAGCGGCATTCTGCGTCCATTGAATTTCTGCCAGAATCCGGGCCAGCGTCGTGCCGTCAATGGTAAGCGGAATGGTGACGTTGAACGCCTGCCCGCTGGATGTCCGGCCGACATCGGAAAGCCCGGAAAGCGTCGTATCCATATTGATGTGAGACGGGATAGCAGTCCGCATATCTGCCGTCATACCCTGCATGACAGAAGAAATACCATCTGCCAGATGCTCTGCCGAGCGCACCGCCGTCTTGCCGTTTTTGTCGAGGGACCCGGCAAGACCCTCCACCAGCATCTCGCCAATCCAGCCCATTTCTTTCGAGGGCGAATGAATGCCAAAGAAGTCGCAGATACCGTCCCAGATGGAACTGATCCATCCGCTGACCTTATCCCACAGCCACGAGGCGAGGGACTGAATACCCTCCCACAGCCCACGCACAAGGTTTGCGCCGACCTCTACGATCTGGGGGAATGGACTCCGTAAAGGCGTTCACGATCCCCTCAATGATCTGCGGGACAGCCTTGACGATCTCCAGAATGATGGTGGGGAGATTTTCAATGAGGGAGATAAACAGCGTCACGCCCGTTTCCACCAGCTGCGGGATGGAAGCCAGCAGCGCATCCACAATGGCAGAGACGATCTGCGGCAGCGCCGCGACGATGGTCTGGATGATCTCCGGGAGGTCCTGCACCAGCGCCACCAGCAGGTCGATGCCTGCCTGCACGATGCGCGGCAGTCCTTCCAGTAATCCCGTGACGATACCGTCAATGATCTGCGGCAGGACCTCCACGATTGCCGCAATAATGTCTGGCAGCGCATCCACCAGCGCGGTCAAAAGCTGGATGCCCGCCTCCATGATCTGCGGGATACCCGAAATGAGGAAATCCACAATGCCCGTGATGATGGCAGGCAGTGCTTCAATCAGCTGCGGCAGGGCATCCAATAGCCCCTGTGCCAGACCGAGGATGAGTTGGAGCGCCGCGTCCAGCAGGAGCGGAAGGTTGTCGATAAGCCCCTGCACGATGGTCGTGACAGCTTCCACGGCAGCGGGGATGAGCTGCGGCAGCGCGTCCGCAAGTCCCTGAACAAGAGACACGATCATCTGGGTTGCCGCATCAATGAGCAGCGGCAGATTGTCGATGATCGCCTGCGTGATGGTCATGACCGCTTGCACCGCAGCCGGGATCAGCTGGGGCAGCAGTTCCAGAATGGTGGTCAGAAGCTGCGAAAAAAGCTGCGTCACGGTATCCAGCAGCGTGGGAAGCAGTTCCGCGATGGCTTCCAATAACGCTTTTGTCGCCGTGGGCAGCGCCTTTACGATATTCTCAATGACCGGTGTAATGTTGGCGATGACATTTTTCAGCGCCTCCGCCATGTTCCCGCACAGCTGCTCCATATCCGCATCCGCATTGCCGAAGCCAACGAGCAGATTCTTTCCCGCCGCCTGCAAAGCATTGATGGAGCCGGAGATGGTGTGTTCCGCTTCCTTTGCGGTCGTGCCGGTGATGTCCATGCTCGTCTGAATGACATGGATGGCATCCACGATGTCGGCGTAGGATTCAAGGTCGTAGTGGATGCCGGAGATCGCCTCCGCGTCGGCCAGCAGCCGCTCCATTTCGGATTTCGTGCCGCCGTAGCCGAGCTTCAGGTTGTCCAGCATCGTGTAGTTTTGCTTGGCAAAGCCCTGATACGCCGACTGGATCATGGACATATCCGTGCCCATTTTGTTGGCATTGTCGGACATATCCGTAATCGCCATGTCGGCGTATTTGACCGCTTTTTCGGTGTCGCCGCCGAGGGACTGGATCAGGCTTGCGGAGAACGAGGTGACCGTCTCCATGTACTCGTTTGCAGACAGACCGGCCGTTTTGTAGGCGTTGGCGGCGTAGCTTTGCAGTTCCTTGGAGTTGTCCTTGAACAGCGTGTCCACACCGCCTACAAGCTGCTCATAGTCGGCATATGCAGAAATAACTTCCTTGCCCAGCTTTACGGCGGCGGCTCCGGCAGCAGCAGCGACTGCACCCATCGCCGTGCCGATACCCTTGAGGACACCGCCCAGCTTTTCAAACTTGCCGCCGGATTTCTCCGCTTTTTCTCCGGCATCGTCAATCTTGCCGCCCATGTCCCCGGCGTTTTTTGCGGCGTCGTCCATTTCATCCGCCATCTTGGACACGGACTTCTCTGCATCCGTATAACCGTCGCTGGCTTCGGAGAGCGCGTCATTGTTGGCTTTCAGTTCGCGCTCCATGTCGTTGAGAGCGGCTTCCGCATTGTTCAGCTGGATTTGCCAGCTTTGGGTGCGGCGGTCGTTTTCCTCAAAGGACTCCGACGCATTTTTGAGCGCCTGCCGCAGCACCTCGATCTTCTGCTTCTGCGCGTCGATCTGCTTGTTCAGAACCTCCGACCGGGCGGCGACGGCCTGCATGGAGGTGTCGTTTTTGCTGAACTCGGAAGACACCAGTTTCATCTCCGAGCCGAGAACTTTGAAGGACTGGTTGATGTCCGCAATGGCCTTTTTGAACTCCTTTTCGCCCTCAAGACCGATTTTCAAGCCGAAATTGTCTGCCATACTGCCGCCTCCTTTCCGCGCAGATCATACGATGGGGCTGATCGTCACATAGACCGTGCAATAACGGTCTGTGATCTTGACGTGTGCGCCATTCTCGCTGCTGTCGATGACCTCGCCGTCTGTGGGCGAGTAGAAGTAATTTGTCTGTGTCGTGACCTCGATATGGATCATCGCGCCAAGGAGGGTGGACACGGTCCCGTCTGTCTGGCTCGGGATCTCGACGGGTCCGTCCAGGCCATAGGCGGTCACGGACGCTTTCGTGTGATTGGAGACCGTCACCTTCACGACCTCGGTGTCTACGATCGGCACCTCGCTCAAAAGGTTCGTGAGCTCCGACAATGTGGCATACCCCGGTACGGTGACATTTTTGGTCATCAGCCAATACCGGAGCACGCTTTTCGCATCTTTCAGCCGCGTGATCTCGCTTTTAATACTCATCCGCGACCGCCTCAGATCGCCGCCAGAGCTTCTTCAATATCCGAGGTCAGCGACACCGTACCGCCTGCGGTGTAGCCTGTAGGAATGGTCACGCTGGTCGTGGTCAGACCGTCCATCGTGGCGGTCGCGCTGCCGTTGTCCGGCATGGAGCCGGTGACCTTCACGCCGTTCACAAAGGCTGTCTTGCCGTCGAGGATGTTCGCCGCCAGCGCATCCGCGCCGGAGGTGTCCACGAACTCCTCCGGGATTGCCGCCACGCTGACCTTGGTGAGAACTTTGCCCGTAGACGGAACAACATCCTGCGCCGCTTTGGTCGGCGTGACCGTTTTTGTCTCCACTGCGACGGACACCTTGCCCGTGCCGCTGTGGTAGCCCTTGGGGATGGTATAGGACGGCGTATTCGCGTCCAGCGTCTTGGATACCGCGCCGTTATTCGGCATGGTGCCGGTCGTGATCTTACCGTCTGCCGTGACGAGCACCTTGCCGGTCAGCGTGTCTGCCGCGCCTGCCGTAACGGAGGATACATCCTGATACGCATCCGGGATCTGCGAGACGGTAACGTCGGACAGACCGTAATAGCCGCTGTCCGGGGTGATCGCCTGCTGTGCTTTGGTGGGCGCGACCGTTTTGCTTTGCAGCTTGTAGTTGCCGCCGCCCGCCACGCCGGAGACCGTACCGCTGCCGTTGTGGTAGCCCGCCGGAATGGTGTAGGTGTCGCCCTCCTGCACAGTCGCGGAGACCGCGCCCTGATTGGAAATACCATCCACCGCCGTGGCGCAGTCGTCCAGCTTGGCCGCAGCGGCCACAAGCCCCAGCGCCACCAGCTTTGTACGGATCTTGTTTCTCGCCGTCTGGAGTTTGGCGAGTTCAGTTGCAATGCTCATAAAACCTCCTATATCGTGCCGAGCAGCACTTCAATGTTGCCCAGCTCTGCATACACCGCCGCTGCGGTGATGGGGAGCGTATTGTCCGCTTCGGCTTCCTCCGCCACCTGCACGGCAAGCCGTCCCTGCTTGTCCCACATGAGCGCGTGCCCCAGCGAAAGGCCGCCGCCGACCTGAACGGTTGCGTGAAAGTCGGCATGGAGCCGTTCATCCTCGGTATGCAGCTTTGCGCTAATGCGCATCGGCGATCAACTCCTCTCGATGTAACAGTTCTTTTGTTGGGACCGGAATACTGTCCGTTGCAAATACAGCGCCGCCGAGCATGACCCGAAGCTGTACCTTTGCGATCTGGTTGTCTGGCAGCATCAGCGTCTCGGTCTGCGTCAGGCGTAGGCTGACCTCCGTACCGTCTGCGGACAGAGAAAGCTCTGAGAGCGGACGCAAAAGCCGGACCGTTCCGCAGGCGAGGCAGAACTCCGCAGCCGCACAGCCGGTGATGCTCCTGTCAAGAGACAGCGTCAGGGTCGGCGTTGTGCCGGGGATGATGCTCATGTGCTTCGCCTCCTTACAGTCCGGGCGGGATAATATCGTCGATGGAAAGCTCCCGTTTCGGCTTTGCCATGCCGAGGAACTGCCTGTGGCATTCCCACAGGTCGAGGAGAAAACCGAACGGCGTCAGCCAGACCTCCTCGGACGGAAGATGCAGCTGCGCCGTTCCGTAATAAAAAAGCCGGGTGAACAGTTCCTCGTCTGTTACCCAACCTGTGCGTTTTTTGAATCGTTCTCACTTTCCACATTTCGCTTCGTCCCCTTGAACATGGCCTCCATGATCGCGGATTTATACTCCGCCAGTTCCAGAGGACTGGTGAGCAGCTCGACCGTTTCCTGCGTGAGAAGCGCCTGCTTCTCCTCCGGATTGCGGAAATTGTGGATGAGAACGGACTGGTTTGCCAGCAGCGTAATGAGCCATACCAACTCGTCCAGAGCCATCTCAAAGTTTTCTGACCGCATGAGCTTCTGACCCAGATTTTCCAGACCACCATATCGTGCTGCGATTTCCTTGGTGGCGCGGGTCGTGAGAATGAGTTCAAACTCCCGACCGCCGATGTTGATTTTTGCGCTTCTGTCGTGTTCCATTTCGTCCAGCCTCCCTTCAAGCAGCGAATACCGGTTCATAGACCTCCGAGTACCAGCCGCTGATAACCGCTGCGGAGACCCCGGTGGAATCCTCGGACACCTCCGCCTTCCACGGATGCTTGCCCTGACCATCCAGCTTGTTGCGTCGCAGGACGGTGCCTTCGATGCTGGGCGTGGAGAACTCGATGCTCTCGCCCTTGGTGGTGAGGTTCGTCGCGGGGATGCCGAACTTGACCTTGTAAAGCCAGAAATAGCGGTACTTACCGTTGGACTTCTTTGCCCGGAATCCGATGGCCACAGGTTCGCCGCCGTCCTCGGATGCGGAAATGAGCACCTTGTTGTCGTCGATTTTTGCACCGGTCAGGTCCTGCGCCACCTGTACGCCAATATCGTCGATGCCCAGCGTCAGCGTACCGCTCTGAAACTCCTTCACGACCTCTGCCGCGCCATCGTCGGCATAGAGCGTCGCCTCGGCCAGTTCCACGGAAAGCTCCGCCGTCATGGCCTTGGCAAGCTGTGTCGGGGTTCCGTAGGTTTCGTCGCCGTTGTCTCCCTCAGTGATTTTTGCGTAATAAAGTTTATCCAGACCAATGGTCGCCATGGTCATTCCTCCCAAACATAAGATTTTGCCACGTCGATGGCATAGTGGTGATAGCCGGTATCGTCCTCATGGCCGATATACCGGCGATCCGTGACGGTCACGTCCGCCGCCAGCAGCGCACGGACGAGCGTATTTTTGATCTTCATATAATTCTCGCGGCAGAACAGGGAAAGCCGCACCTCCTGCGTGTCGATGCCCGGACGGTCGTCTGCATGAAGGTCAAAGGTATCCGAGAGCGGCGTCAGCACGAGGTAAGTATCCGGCGCTGGATCGGTGAACACGCCGGTCTCCACCGGGATGGCGCAGCTGCCCGCGATGGTGTTCAGTTCCGACAGCAAGCTCACAGCTTTTCGACCTCCTCCTTGAGCGTTTGCTCCATAACGCGGATGCACTCCGCTTTGGAGGCAGATTTTGCGGGTTTCAGAAAAGGCTTGGGCGGCTGGCCGGATTTTCCGTATTCGAGGATGTTGGCGATCTTTGCGTTGCTGCCGCCATCCGAGCGCGGTTCGGAAAAGCCGATCTTGATGTCGTGGTTTCCTTCGCGGTTCAGCTTGACGGGAGAGAGGCCCAGCGACTGCGCCAATTCGCCGGTGGAGCGCGAGTCGTACTTTGTCCCGCTGCCGATGACGGCGGCGAGATTGCTCCGCACCTTTGCCAGAACGACCTGCCCGCCAACTTCCAGCACCTTTTCCGCAACGCTGTCGGTGTCCTTACCCAGACGGGACAGCTTGGTCAGAAACTCGTCCGGGAGTTTCAAATCAGCGCGTGCCATCCGAAGCCGTCACCTTCTTTGCCAGCACCTCGATATACATTCCGCGACCCCGGACATCTTCCACGGAAACGATGTCGTAGCGACCGCCTGCGCAGGCGATGACCAGACTTGTGGTCACCTCCACGCCGGGGATCATGCGGAAGCGGAAGAGGTCGGTTGCATCGGAGAATGCCGCCCGGTTGACCCAGCGCTGGGAAGCGTTGCGCGGTTCCCGATAGGCCCGCACAGAGGCCAGAACTTCCTCTTCCGTCACGCCGAAGCCTTCTTCGTCGGTCCGGGTCCCAGTCCGGAGGAGTTCAATAAACTCGTTCATTTTCCCGAAGCTCATGCTCACACCTGCCAATTCCGGTCCAGCCGGAGCAGCAGGTTGACGGTTTCCCATGCCTGCTGCCCGGCCTGTACATTATCCGCGTAAAAGCCACCGGTCGTGCCGTCGCGGCTTTCATAAAAATGCGCCACCAGCATAATGACCGCCTGCTCCGTCGTGGGCGGCAGGAGGTTATGCCGGTAATAGCCGTCCGGGAGGTGCTGGTAGCGCTCTGCATACGAGATGGCTGCGGCAAGGTAGGACCCGAGCAGAGCATCGTCGCGGTCATGTTCCAGAAGGAGATTTTCTTTGGCTTTTTCCAGCAGCGTCATACCTTGCCGCCTTCCTTACGCCGCTTTCTGCTGGAGAATCTTCACGGCCTCCGGCAGGATCAGACGGCCATCCACGCGCTGGGTGGCGAGGAAGCCGACCTGACCCGTGGGCGCGTACAGTTCGCCGAGACGCTTGAAGCTGCGGCCCTGCCGGTCAGCCACCCAGTAATACGAGAGGTCGCCGAACAGAACGCCCTTGGCCCCTGCAGCCAGCGCAGGCATATAGGCCGAGGTGTAGACCGGGCGTCCCATCAGGGTGTCCGGCGTACCGGCGCTGAGAGACGGCTGCCAGAGATACTGGCCGTTGGCATCTTTCAGCTTGCGGACCGCCTTGACCGTGGAATCGTTCATCAGGAACACAGACGCTTTCCGGTACGGAGCGCGCAGGGAGTAATAAAGGTCCATCAGCTCATCCGCGGTAATGGCCGTCGCGGATGCGGCGGTCACGCCGGTCTGTGCGCCGCCTGTCGCCGCCAGCACGCCGAGGGGTTTCCCGCTGCCGTCGCCTGTGAAGAATGCTTCTTCCTCCTTATTGCCGATGCGCCGGGCAAACTCGCGGGAAATGTAGCTTTCCAGATCGAATACGCTGTCAGCCAGCAGCTCCTCGGAGACTTTGATCATCGTCCCCAGCTTATACGCCCCGATGGAGACCTGAGAGAAAGCATCGTCGCTTTCCGGGATCGTGCCCTCCTCGTCTACCCACGAGGCTGTACCCTTGGAGGCCACCACGGGGATTTTGCGGTCGCCGGAGCTGGTCTGAATGACGTGGGCCAGAGAGCGGAAAATGTTCTGCTCTTCCAGCGCCTCTACCAGCGTCCGCTCGAACTCGTCCGGGACGAGATAGCCGCCTTCGGAATCCGTGCCGACCTGCAAGGCGTTCAAGACCTCCATGCCCGGCATCTTGGAGCGCATAACGTTCCAGAACGAGCGGCGGTATTCCGCCGAGGCGCGGCCCTGCTTTTCCTCGCCGTGCGCCGCTGCGGGCTTGCCGGTGAGCGGCTGACTCAGGGGCTTTGCCAGCTCCGCATCCAGTGCCGCCTGCCGTTCCAGACGGTCGATCTCCTTGCCGAGGTTTACGACCTCCGCCTCCATTTTTTCATAGGCGGCCACGTCCGCGGCGGCCAGCAGGCCATCGCTGCCGCGCTTGGCATCCAGCAGCGCCTTTGCGGCCTCCCACGTTTTTGCGCGCTTTTCACGCAGTTCCAGAATCTTACTCATCGTATGTACCTCCTCAGTGCTGTAAAAGTTGAAGCCGCTGATACAGCGGCTCGACGGATTGCAGATGTTCGTTTTTCGGATGCGGCAGCTTGCTCAGAAGCGAATTGGTCACAGCCCTGCGGGAAAAGGCATAGGAAACGGCATCCGCGGCGGACTTCTTCTCGTCCGTCAGAATGCCGTCTGCGAAGCCCAGCTCCACCGCCTTTTTCGCGTTCATCCAGGTCTCCGCATCCATGAGATGGGACAGCTTTGCGCGGGAGAGGCCTGTTTTGATCTCATAGGCGTTGAGGATACTCTCCTTGACCTCGGACAGCATGGCGATGGCCTTCTGCATCTCCTCCGAGTCACCGATGGCGACGGTCAGGGGATTGTGGACCATCATCATGGCGGTCGGGGCCATGAGCACCTGCGTTCCGGCCATTGCAACAACGCTGGCCGCGCTGGCGGCAAGGCCGTCGATCTTGACGGTCACATGGCCCGGATAGTCCATGAGCATGGTGTAAATCTGGCTGGCTGCCACGCAGTCGCCGCCCGGCGAGTTGATCCACACGGTAATGTCTCCGCTGCCGGATTGTAGTTCGGATTTGAAAAGCGCCGGTGTAACGTCGTCGTCAAACCAGCTTTCCTCGGCAATCGTGCCGCTCAGATAGAGAGTGCGGCTGCCGTCGTTGGCATCCCGCGCCCAGTTCCAAAACTTGTTCATGTCGTTTCCTCCATCATTTCTGCGCCGGATGCAAACGCGCCTGCGTGCTGCATCGGGAGCATATTGCCGTTGACGAGATACAGGTCGCCGCCTGCCTCTGCCGGGATGCGGTCGAGGTTTTCCAGTTCCCGGATGTCGTTTGCGGACATCCAGCCATTTTGCCGGGCGACGGCGTAGCCGTTCATGCGGCTCTGATAGTCGCCGCGGAGCAGCCCTTCCACATTGAACTTGGCGAAGTAGCGTTTCTTTTCCTCCGGACGGAGCAGCGCCCGCTGAATGGACTGCTCCCAGCGGATGACCCACGGGTCCAGCGTGTATTTCACGAACTCCAAGGACTGCTGCTCAATATTAGAAAAGCTCGACTTTTCCAGATCACCGACCATGTGGGGCGGAATCCGGAAAATTCGAGCGATCTCGTTGATTTGAAATTTGCGGGTTTCGAGGAACTGCGCCTGTTCCGGCGAGATGGAGATGGGCGTGTACTTCATGCCCTCCTCCAACACGGCGACCTTGCCGCTGTTGGCGCTGCCGCCGAACTGACTCATCCACGCCTCGCGCACCCGGCTTGGGTCCTTGATGGTGCCGGGATGCTCCAAAACGCCGGAGGGCGCTGCGCCGTTGGCGAAAAACTTTGCGCCGTATTCCTCCGTGGCGATGGCCAGTCCGATGGCGTTTTTCGCCATGGCGATGGGACTGTAGCCCACCAGTCCGTCAAAGCCGAGGCCGGGAATGTGGAGCACATCCGAGGGCGGCAGCAGGACCGTCGTGCCAGTCATGGTTTTTGCCTCGTCCGAGGCGCGGGTGTAGGTGTAATAAAGCTGCCCATGCTTGTCCCGGTCCACGCTCATCCGGTTCGGCATGAGGGGATACAGGGCGACGACCTCGCCCTTGCCGTTGTGGATGATCTGCGCGTAGGCGTTGCCCCAGAGCAGCAGGTGGGTCATGAGCGTTTCCCGGAACACGAAGGAACTCATTTCCGGGTTTGGCTCGTCGTGGAGCAGCAGATAGAGCGGATGATCCACGGCCTTGACCTTGCTGCCATCCGGCGTATAGCGGTACAGGTGCAGCGGCAGCCCGGCAATGGCCTCCGCCAGAATGCGGACGCAGGAATATACGGCAGTCATCTGCATAGCGGAACGCTCCGTCACCGCCTTGCCGGAGGTGGACCCGCCGAGAAAGAAAGCGTAGCTGCTGCCGGGGGTCCGGTTCTGGGGCTTGTCTCTGGATTTGAAAAGCCCTGTGAGGATATTCATAGTATCATCCCATTTCTTGAAATATTATGTTCGCGCGTTACAGGAACAGCAGCCCGCGCTCGTCGTACACCGAGGTGCCGGAGGTGCTGCCGCAGCGGATGGCTCTATCCAGCGCCATGATGGTGGCGACGGCCCCGTCGATCTTCTCTGTGGATTTCTCCTTGTCCGGCTTGATATTGCCTGCCGGGTCGGTGCGAATGAAGATGTTGTCCATCATCCAGCGGAGGACCGGATGCCCACCGTGGGCGAGCTTCCGGTCCAGCGTCAGGCGCATCAGCTCCTTTGTCGGCGGCGACATATCCTTATAGCCCTGGCCGAACGGAACGACCGTAAAACCGAGGCCTTCCAGATTTTGCACCATCTGCGCCGCGCCCCAGCGGTCAAAGGCAATCTCCCGGATGTTGTACTTTATCCCCAGCTCCTCGATAAACTGCTCGATGAAGCCATAATGCACCACGTTGCCCTCGGTCGTCTGCAAAAAGCCCTGCTTTTCCCACACGTCGTATGGGACATGATCGCGCCGGACGCGCAGGGGAAGATTTTCCTCTGGAATCCAGAAATAAGGAAGAATTGAATACGGTTCTTCCGCCTGCTCCGGAGGGAACACCAACACAAAGGCCGTAATGTCCGTCGTGGAGGAAAGATCGAGGCCGCCATAGCAGGCGCGCCCGGCCAGCGACGCAGCATCCACCGGGAATGCGCATTTGTCCCATGCTTCCATAGGCATCCAGCGTACCGCCTGCTTGACCCATTGGCACAGCCGCAGCTGCCGGAAGAGGTTTTCTTCTGCGGGATTCTGCCGTGCGTTCTCACAGGCAATCTCCAATTTTTCTGTCGTGACCGTCACGTTGAGGGAGGGGTTGGCCTTGGCCCATACGGACGGGTCCGTCCAATCGTCCGCCTCCTCCGCGCCATAAATGACCGGATAGAACGTCGGATCGACTTTCCGCCCTTCCAGAATGTCCATTGCTTTCTGGTGGACCTCGTAGCAGATGGAATTGGTATCATTCCCCGCGGTCGTAATCAAAAAGTACAGCGGCTGCCGTCGGGCATCGCCGCTGCCTTTGGTCATAACATCAAACAGCTGCCGGTTTGGCTGGGTGTGCAGTTCATCAAAGACCACGCCGCTGGTGTTGAAGCCGTGCTTGCTGGCGACGTCTGCCGACAGTACCTGATAAACGCTGCCGGTCGGCTGGTAGATCAGGCGCTTCTGCGAATCGAGGATTTTGCAGCGCTTGGCCAACGCCGGACACAGCCGTACCATATCCGCCGCGACGTTAAAGACGATGGAGGCCTGCTGCCGGTCGGCGGCGCAGCCGTAGACCTCGGCGCGCTGCTCGCCATCGCCGCAGGTAAGCAGAAGCGCCACCGCGGCGGCCAGTTCGGATTTACCCTGCTTCTTGGGGATTTCGATGTATGCCATGTTGAACTGCCTGTATCCATCCGGCTTGACCACACCGAACAGATCGCGGACGATCTGCTCCTGCCATGGGAGCAGATGAAAGGGTTTGTTGTACCACTCGCCCTTGGTATGCTTGAGGCATTGGATGAACGCCACGGCCATGTCCGCCAGCTCCTTGTCATAGCGAGAACCTGCCGCCATGAAGGTTGTCGGCGTATATTTCCTTGTCTTTGCCGTAGGCCATCCTCCTCTCTAAGGAAATCAAAAGGGACCTCCCGCCGTGGAAGGTCCCTTTTGCAGTATTTTTTGGTTTGCTGGTCAGCAGTTATGTTTTGGTATAGAGCGTCTTTTTTGCATAGGTGATACAGGTAACTTCTTCCGGGCCATATTCCGCATACCGACCAAAGGTTTCCTCAAAGCGTCGGCGATCCTGCGGCAAGATGTCCCAGCGGTTATAGCTATTGGAGCAGTCTGTGCAAAGCGTGTGCGCATCGGTCTGAAATGTCAGTTCCTTGCCGTCTTTATGGATGGTCACCCAAACGCGCTTGGCTCCGCTTTGCGATACGGCATCCCGGATGCGTCGGACCATGTGCAGCCGATGCTGTGGGTCGTCCAAAATGGTCCGCCATGCCGCAAGAATCGCGTCGTATTCCAATAATTCCAGCAGTATCTGTTCTTGGTGCGTTTCAAAGTACGCTGTGGCTTCCTGCTGGGTGTAATCGTCTGGGGCCAAGATATAGCGGAGCAGATTTTGGTCCGACCATCTTTCCGGCATGTAGCTGCACTGGAAAACCGCGTCTTCTATGCTCCTGCCGGATAGATAATATCGCGTAGCACGGTCAAGAGCTTGCCGCCTACGGAATGCCTCCAATTCCAGCGCTTTTTCTTCGCTGAGTGCCGTGACGGTCAGGTTTCTGCGGTCGTTGCCGACCATGGTGCAAACTCGTGCGCGGACATCTGCTTGCAACTGTTCTGCCAGATGCACGCGGCCCCGCGTGCGCAGGTCGTCCTTGCATTCCGGCAGCAGATCGCACAGCGCATATTGCGCATCATAGAGCTTGCCGTCCTTGCGGCAGTAGATTCCAGCATACGCGAATGCTTCTCCGCGCTGGATCGCCTCTCCGTGATAATGAGACTGTTCATAGAGATAGTCGAACGCAGGCGCGATGGAAACACGGAGAATGGCAAAGCACTCACGCTGTTTTTGAAAGCACTTGACTGGTTCCGGCAGATCGGAAGCAAGCCACTGCATCAGTTCGTTTTGCATATACTCGCCTCCTTAATACTCGTCCGGGAAGAGCACGGTTGTCGAACTGCGGTCTGCCTCGGTGATGATCCAGATGTTCTGCGTGGGATGGCCCGGCCTTTTGTAGGAAGCGAGGATACGCGCGTCGCCGCAGGCCACCGCGTCGTCGTTGGCGCACTTGTCCGAGGAAGTCATATCGCCCCAGTCGCCCTCCCGGTATCGGGAAAGGCACTGCCAGACGAATGCGTGAAACTCTCGATCCTGCCGCGTTTGTTCTGCGACCCCTGCGGTCGCACAGAGCATCCCCAGTGAAAACTTTGCCATGTCAGCCACCTCCTCACATCTCATATCCGGCACAGCGGATGATCTCGTGGATGGCGTTCATGGCCCGCTTGGGGCTGGAATAGTCGCGTGCGCCCAGCGCCCGTCCATTTTTGTAAAGCTGGATCACCGGAATGCCAAAACGGATGAATGCCGTAATACGGTAGCTGCTCTCGTACTCGCCATAGAAGGCAATCTGTACGGTCTTGTGCCATGTGCGCTCATAGAGGAAGCAGCCGTCGCTGGCAGTCGCTCCGAGGTACTGGAAGCCGTTGCTCCGCATCAGTTCCTCAAAGGCCGCCTGCTTCATTTCAACTGTTTGTTTCATTGGAAAAACCTCCTTGTTTGATGTGACAGGAGATTACTCTGGACACCCCTGAAAAGCAAGGAGAACAGGTGAAAAATCCGTGATTTTCAAGGCTTTTCTGCTGCGGAAGCGCCGCAGAACGGGCAGGCTTTGCTGCTCTCGGCATCGTACCATTTTCCGCAGGCCGGGCACTCGGCCCACTCTCCGAAAAGAAACTGCTCCTCCACCCAAGTTTCAGGGTGCTCCCAATCCACACAGTCAAAGCATATTTGTGCCAGCTCCGGCTGCTCGTTGCAGATGCGCAGGAAATCCCGGCGTGTATACAGGGTGTCCGACAATTCCGGCACATAGCAGACGCGATCCGGCTGGCTGAGAAAGGCCGGCTCGTCTTTCACAATGTAGCCCTGGCCGTAAAATTCACGCTGTATCTGCGCCGGGCAGCGCGCAGAGGCGGGCGTGTACTTTCCGATTTGGATCATGGCCCCACCTCGATCGTATAAAAGTCCTCGTCACAGCGGAAGCATTGATACGCATATCCCTCAATATCCGAGGGATACAGAACGCCGTGGCAGCGAGGGCAACGCTGCCGAACAGGCGGAATGATGCGCAGGCGGTCCACGCCGTAGACCGCCCTAAGGCCCGAACCGTTGTCCCAACGGACGAATACCGTGCCGGTATCGTCCACACTGCGAACAAAGCCTTTGTCGCCGGGGCGCAGCTTCGTATACGGGTCGTCCATGGAGATCAGCTCCACCCGTGTGCCTGCCGGGTACTGCCTGCGCAGCGCTTCCACGACCTCCCGGTCCGGGAATTGCCGCTGGCTTCCAGATTTTCGTTTCATCGAAAAACCTCCTTTTTTGATGTGTCAGGAGATTACGCTGGACACGGGGAAAATGCAAGCCTCACACTGAAAATAGATAGGCTGGTTTCTTATCGTGCGCACCCGTTTGATAGTTCGTGGTCATACCGTACACTTCGGTCATGCCCAGCAGCGTACAGCCGTGCTGGTACAGGCCCCACGCAATCCGGACCGCGCCGGACCATGTGGAAGAAAAGGTGAAGCGCCGGATGCCATAGGCCCGGAAGCTGTCCAGCAGGCCCGGAATGTCCGCTTCCTGCGTCAGATCGTCAATATCCAAATCGCTGTTCCCGCACTCCATGGCATCGCGGTACATCCGATACAGCCGGGAATAACAGCCGCCGCGGGCAGCTACTTGTTCGGCAAGCTGCCGGTGTGCGCTACGGGCTGCTTCCTGCTGAGAAAGGTCGCCGCTGGCCTTGGCTGCGGTATAGCGTGCAAAGACGGCCTGCTCTGCTTCATAGTCCTGCTTCAAAATGCTGTTTTCCATGGTCGCGTGCTCCTTTGTTTGATGTGTCAGGAGATTACTCTGAACACGATGGAAAAGCAAGCAGGAAAGCAGCGAAGATTATAATTTCACGGCCTTTTCGCCGGTATACTGCTCCCAGCGCAAAAGCGATAGGTCACAGTTGACGGGATCGGGGTCCATCGCGCAGCACAGGCGACCGCTCTGTTCCGCGGCAATCAGCGTCGTCCCGCAGCCGCAGAAAGGGTCATAGACCACAGCTCCGGGATCGGAATGGAGTTTCATACAGCGCCACGGCAGTTCTACGGGCGACGCCGCCTTTTTCCCGTCCCCGTAGGAGATCGGGGCCATCTCCCAGATTGCGGCATAGCCCCAATTCCGGCGCTCGTCGCGGGTCAGGCGGCGGACGAATTGGTAGCTGTGTCCGGCAAAGGCCGAGACCCACGCGAACTCCTGATCGTTGTAGGCCTCCTGCGCCTGCCCGGTAAAGGCGCTCACATAGGAGAATTGCTGCATGGGCTTTGCGCTGGATAGGTGGGCCGTGCCCATGCGGGCAGCGATGCCGTTCTTTTTCCACACCCGCATCCAGAGCGGGCGGAAGTTTCGGTCCGAAAACAGCTTGACGCAGTAGGCAGCCAGCGGCTCCATGAACTGCGATCCCGTGGCAAACAGGTCCGTAAATGTGCAGCAGGCCACGTCGGCAAAACGGCAGACCTGTTCCAGCACCGCCTGCATCCGCTCCGTCCACGGTGTGAGGCCTGCCTTGGGGTCCAATTCACAAGGAAGTTCTGTGACCGCGCAGGCAGCGCGCTTGCCATCCAGAAGCCGTGCCACATCCGCACCGGAGGCCGGATCGCCGCAGAGCAGGCAATGACCGCCCAGCTGCCAGAGGTCGCCCGGCTGGGTGCGCGTCTGCCCGGCAGCCTCGATGCCGCTTTTGGCCTTGCCGACATCGAAATCGTCCTGCTCCGCTTCCTTGGAATAAAACTTGTTCATCAGCGCGTCGATCTCGTCTGCATCGAAGCCGGTATAGGAAACGTCAAAATCCGCAGCATCCAGATCGGCCATGATGTCCGCCAGTTTGCCCTCGTCCCAGTCTCCCTGAATCCGGTTGAGCGCGAGGTTCAGCGCCTTTTCCCGGAGCGGGTCCAGATCAACGACCACGCAATCGATCTCGGTATGTCCCAAATCCAGCAGCACGCGCAGCCGCTGGTGGCCGCCGACGACATTGCCGCTTGCTTTGTTCCAGACGATCGGTTCCACAAAACCAAACTCCTCAATGGAGCGTTTCAGCTTCTCATAATCCCGGCTGCCGGGTTTCAGCTCCTTGCGCGGGTTGTACGCTGCCGGGTTCAGCCGCTCAGCTGCAATTTTTTGTACTTCCATGTTGTTCTCCTAACGTATAGGCCTCGTATGGAACGCCGATATATTCCAGCACATGGCGCAGGCCGAGGCCGCCAGCCTCCCAGTCTTTCATACAGTACCGCCAGAGTTTCGGATGGGTTCGCTGCAGCTGCTGGAAGCGGGTAGGTTCTTCGTCCAGATGTGCGCCGAACATGCAGAAAATACAGCCGGTCCGCACATAGCCCATGTCATAGATTTTGCAGTATGGCACCCGGAAGCGCCGGATATAGGCCCAGATGTCCGCTTCAGTCCAGAAAGAGAGCGGCGTTGAAATCGGGCGCTTGGCCTGAAAGGCATTACAGCCATTTTTTATCCATAGTTGCGTGCGCAGCTTGCTCTCCGCGGCCATGGTGCCGATGAATGGCACCCGGCCTGTCTCTTTGGCATATTTTTTGAGGGGCTTCTTTTTCATCTCATTGCAGCAGCCAGCGCCGATGCGAAACGGCGCGTCCAGCAGATAGCGCCACTGCTCGGAGAGTTTGAAGCGCGTCGTCCGCCCATCCGGCATAATGCCGTAATATTTGGCGCGCAGCACTCTTTCGCCGCCGGAGCGCATACGCTGCACCCACTCGCTCTGCTCCTTGCCGATGACCGGATAGCCGTGCTTTTCAATGACCTGCCGGAATGTCATTGCAGGCCGCAGGCATGTGACATTCTCGGTACTTTTGACAAACTGACGGATCTCCGGAAACTCCAAGCCGGTGTCCGAAAACACAGCCGGAACGTCCGGATATAGAGAGCGGACGAGATGCAGCAGAACGGTGGAGTCCTTTCCACCGGAAAAGCTGACATAAACGTCGCCGCCGTAGTGCGTATACCATTCCCGGATGCGCAGGCGGCTTTTTGCAATTTTGACATCCAGCGGAAGCGCCTGCATCTGCTGTAGTTCCCAAAGTTCCATTGTTTTTGTTCCTCATTTCTTACATGGAGCGCGGAGGACGGAGTTGCACCGCCGGTTCCCAATCGGATGAATGGGCGGTCTGCTGTTAGCCTACCCGCGCGTAAAAAGGAGCAGGGCGCTATGCCTGCTCCGTCAAGTTATGATGGCGTTCTGCCTGTGTAATTTTTTCGCCGCAGTACATTCCAGCGCCCAGCCGGTCGATTTCAGAGAACGGCAGCTCTGGCACGGTCAATTTGGCCCGGCAGGCCGGGTCCAGAAAATAAACATAGCGCAGCTGCCAGCCGGAGATCAGCCGGGAACCGCTCCGTTCCAGAAAGGTTTTCCAAGCAAAGCGCCCGTCTGTGTAGTCAAAATAGCAGCGCCCGCCCAGCTCCTTTCGCGGCTGCGTGGGGCTGGAAGAGAGCGTCATTTTGTGGATGCGCGTCCCGTCCGGTAAAACGCAGAGCGCTTCGTTGGGCTTGATCCCGGTAAGGACGAAATTGCTGGCCCGGTAAATGGCCCCGTCTCCGCAGGAGCAGGCATCGGCAAAGGACACGACCCATTTGATCTGCGGCGCATAGCGTCTCAGCATCCGCAGGCTGATGGCAATCGCCCGGCTTTCGCTGTTGCGCGGCAGCACGGCGTCAAAGGCCATCCGGTTCAGTTCCAGAAATTCATTCCAACCCGTGCCCTCCACAAGACCAATCAGCAGCCGCTTGTTCATGCTGGGGCCGTAGCTCATCACGCCGTGCAGCACGCCGTCGAGAAAGACGCCAAAATGCAGGATGCTGTTGTTGACCACTTTCCCGGAATAGTGGTGCGCCCGAATGAACGGATTTGCAACGGAACCGGGGATCACTTTCAGTACAATCTCCTTAGCCCGGCCCATGTGCGCCTCCCTGCGGCGTCTGGATGGCATGACGCTCGGCCTGCGTGATCTTTTCGCCTTTATACATTCCCGCGCCGAGTTCGTCGATCCGAGAAAAGGGAATCTCCGGCACGGTCAGGCGCTTTCGGCAGGCCGGGTCGATGAAGTAGACATAACGCAGCTGATAGCCGGGGATCGGCGTGGCCCCGACGTAGTCCAGATATTTTTTGAAATTATAAGTGCCTCCGGTCACGTCAAAGAAGCTCAGGCCGCCCAGTTCCTTCCGCGGTACGGTGGGGTTGCTGGCCAGCGTCATTTTATGGACGCGCGTGCCGTCCGGGAGCACAGCCAGGTTCGCGTTTTCCTTGATCCCCGTGAGGACAAAATTGCTGGCCCGGTAGATCGTGCCGTCCCCGCAGGAGCAGGCATCGGCAAAGGACACGATCCACTTGATCTGCGGCGCATAGCGGCGGATCAGCCGGATGCTCATGGAGATCGCGCGGCTTTCGCTGTTGCGAGGGAGGTAGCTGTCAAAGGCCATCCGGTTTAGTTCCAGAAACTCATTCCAGCCGGTATCCGCCACCAGACCGATCAGCTTGCTCTTATCCAGACTCGGCCCGTAGCTCATCACGCCGTGCAGCTCGCCGTCCAGAAATACGCCGAAATGCAGCTTGGAGTTGCTCACGACCTTCCCGGAGTAATGGTGCGCTTTGATGAATGGGTTTGCCACAGAAGAGGGCAGCACCCGCATTACAAGTTCTTTTGCTCTGCCCATTGCCGGACCACCTCGTACAGGCCGTTGCCGTTGTGATTTTCATTTCCAAACGTCTCTGCGACCTGTTTCTGTTCATAGACATAGCGAATGGCGCGCAGGATCAAATCGGCCTGCCGGTCATGCACGGTCAGGCTGATCTGCTGGAAAGGCTTTTTCTCGCCGGAGTCCAGTGTGAAGGACTCGCCGAACTCCTCCGCCGAAATAGTGGGAAAACCGAATACCGAAAGATCGGCGGCAATATCCGCCAGTTCCAGCGGCAAAAGGTCCATGTCCCATTGAGACAGTTCTCCGACCTTGTTGTCCACAAGGCGGAATGCTTTGATCTGCTCCGGTGTCAGCTCGTCGGCGATCACGCAGGGGACCGTTTCAAGCCCAAGTTGCTGCGCGGCCTTATACCGGGTGTGGCCCGTAATGATCTCATGGTCCGCAGAAATGACCAGCGGCACCAGAAAGCCATATTGCCGGATGCTCTCGGCCACAGCTCCAACTGCCTGCTCATTTTTGCGCGGGTTCTTCTGATACGGGTGGATTTCTCCGATAGGAAGAGAAAGAATGTTCATTGTGTGCCTCCGTAGAAAATCAGCTGCCGCGGGCGGCCAGCAGGCGCTCCATCATGTCGTCCTGCGGATTGCCCACAAAGGCCGTGGTGCAGTTCTGCTTGACAATATCGAACAGCTCATACCACAGCAGATTTGCCTGCTTCTGAAAAGACTGACTCATCTGGACAAACGGACTGGTAATCGCGCCGCCCGTGGTCGGGTGCTTGCCCAGCAGGCCGTAGGTGCTGATGGCATCCTCGCACTGGATATACCGGGCAAATGCCTGTGCGTAGGCTTCCAGCAGCCGGGGGTTAATCAGCTTCTCACAGCCGCGGGCTTTCAGCCAGCGCCATGTTTCCGTGAAGATTTCATCTGCGCCCAGCGGCTTTCCGTCACGCTGCCGGGCGCTCAGATATTCGCTGGGGTTTGGCATGTCCTGCCCCAGCAGGTCCGCCGCACCGTCCAGCGTGCCAGCTTCCAGTTCCGGCGCATCAAAGGCTAGAATTTCCGCCTTGCGCCCGGTGATGATCTTATCTGCAAGGGAATCCGGCTTATTTCCGGCGCGCACGCGCCTGCCGCCCCTGTTGGTTCCGTCTTTTGCCATGTTTTTTCACCTGTGCTTTGTATCCTGCGGGTTAATACACTGTTTGAATTGCCATTTTTTCGCGCGATACCCCACGCCCGCTGCACATTCCGAACATTTTAGAGATTTTCTCTCCCCCTGCCGTTCGGATGTGCGCCCCAGCGGCCACCCTCGCGGGCCGTGATCTCGGAATGACAGGTATGGCAGAGCGCCATCAGATTGGAGCGCACATGGGTCCCGCCGCGAGAGAGCGGCAGAATATGATGCACCTCTTCCGCAGGCGTGAGCTTGCCGCGCTCCAAACATTTCTCGCAGAGCGGATGCTCGGAAATATAGCTGTCTCGAATCCGCTTCCACGCCCGGCCATATCGGCGGCGGCTGGCCGGATCGCGTTCATATCGGTTATATCGGGCCGTGACCTGCTTTTGATGGACCTCGCAATATCGGCCCTCGGTCAGGTTGGGGCAGCCCGGATAGGAGCAGGGACGCTTGGGCTTTCTCGGCATGGGCTGCACCTCCTGTGGACAAACAAAAGGCACCAGCCGGGATGGCTGATGCCCTTGTGCATTTCTTGATGGTACCAGTATACCACAGATTTTTTCAAATAGACTGCCGTTAAACTGCCATCTTTACTTGCCGAACAGCAGGACGGACATCCGTTTCAGCGCATGTTCCCGGATACGGTGGATCTGACGCTCGCTGAAATTCAGCTGGCGTTCCAATCGCGCTGCCGCGCCGGAACGACGGCTGTCGCCCATGTAGAACTCCCGGAGCACGGTCTGCTCCGTATCCGAAAGTGTCGCCCACGCGGGCTTGAACCAGCACATATATTCCACCGCCTCCCGGTATCGCTCCTGAATGACATCCAGCGTATCCAGCGAGTGGACCAGCCGTTCTTCTCCGGCCTGCGGATTCCGGCTGGATGGCACGCCTGTCATTGGCCGCCCGCCCGTGGACAGCATCCGGTCATACAGGGCCTTCGTCTCCTGCGGCGTGATGTTGATGATTTCCCGCATCGTATCATAGTCCTGCATCGCCGAGATGGTCGCCGAGGGCTTGTTCAGATATTTCCACGCGATCATTCGACAGCCCTCCCGTCTAGCACCGCCTGCGCCTGCTGCGCCGACGTGACCATTTCAGCCACGCCGCCGGATGCGCGAATGCGCCCCAGCGTGATGGTTTGCAGCGCCGTCGGCTTTCCGCCGGGCCGCTTGACCTCAAAGGCCACAAACCTGCCGTCGTCGCAGGCCACAATGTCCGGAATGCCTGCCGTGCCGTACATTCCGCCGTGGGTTTTCCACGCGAAGCACCGGGGCCGCGCCCGCAGCAGCTTCAAGATGGATGCCACAATCTCTTTTTCCAGCATGGATACCTCCCATTCATTCTGTGTCCTGTTTCCTTGTTTCCTCCCAGACTAGAGGTCCGCCTATATACGCGCGCACGCGCACACGCGCATACGACGGAATACGCTTCCGTGTAGCTCTAGCTATATAAAATGAAAAGTAACAGTAACAAGGAAACAGGACCGATCATTCTGTGATTTTACAGCGGCGCAACGCGCCCTTCCTCGAATCCGGCCACATCGCACCGCGTGCGGAGCAGTTCATAATCGACGATCCACGCCTTGCAGCTCTCCGTGCCGATGCGCTTCTGCACATTGGCCTGCACGAACAGGTCGGAGTGCATCAGCTGCTTTTTGAACTGGCTGTAGGGCAGCACCTCGCCCACAACTGCATAGTCGCGGCGATACTTGGTGTACAGGTCATAGACATGACTCAGCCGGATATACAGCAGCTTTCCAGTATCGTCGAACGTGTAATCCACCTCCGGGAACAGGCCCATGCGGGCCATGATCTCAAAGGTCTGCTCCACGATGCTCTGGTTGTTGGTGCTGCCGTCAAGCAGATAGCTGCGCACGGCGGTTTCGGAAAACCGGACGCAGGCATCCATATCCAGCGGAAATACCGCATCCCATTCCAAACGGAAGCCGACGCAGACCTGTTCCAGCAGGCACAGCCCCGCATAGCCGCAGGCCAGATTGTTGATGACGCGGGCAGGCAGCTCCTTTGCAAACTTCCCGCAGCCGTCCTCGTACCAGCACCGGGCCTGCTTCGGTGACGTTTGCAGCGCCGCTTCCAGCAGCGTCCGCCCCAGACGGCCCAGCGCCGTATCGCTGCCGTACAGCCGGTTGAACGCCATCCGCCGCTCCGCGCTCTGCAGGTCTTTTTTGGAGAAGAGCAGTTCCATGCTGCGCTCCCGGATGGCAGCCTCGTCCGGCGACTCCTCTCCGGCCACGATCAGAGGCGCAGCGAGGTCATAGGCGATCATGCTCTGGTCGGCACGTCCGCGAACGCCCGCATGACCGTCGTAGCTGTCGCGGAAATGGTTATACAGCACGGACAGCCGGTTTCGGTCCAGCTTGGAGGGCTTGAACTCGTCCAATGCCAGCGGGACCAGATTGGACGAGGCCGCCTCCTTCATCAGCGTAAATGCCGTCACCTGCGAGGCCGCATTGATCTTGTTCCGGCAGAAGATCGGCAGCAGAATGCGCTCCATCGTCGTGGATTTGCCGCTCCCAGCCTCACCGATCAGGAACAGATGCGGGAACTTGATCCCGCCGAGGCGCAGATGCTCTTTCAAAAAGCAGCTGGCGGCCCACGTCAGGATGGGAACTGTTTTGGCAGGCTCGTTGTAGCTGAGCAGCCATGCGCCCAGCTGCCGGAATGTGTCCCGGTCCAATTTCTCCTGCCAGAGCAGCTCGCTTTGAATGCTCCGGTATTTTTCCAGCTGCACAATGTCCGCAACTTCCTCGCCGCCTGCCGCAATGGCCCCGTCCATGGAGACGTAAACCATTTTCCCGTCATGTTCATAAATGCCCATCGCGCGCACGCCCTGCTTCTGCGGCCAGTCTGCGCCGGAAACACAGTTTTTCAGCAGTTCCAGATCACCCTCGGACCCGGTATAACTCAGCGCGATGGTTCGCCGGTTCAAAATCCCCTTGAAGCGCTGTAAATTGGCAAAATCCGAGGTCATAAAGGTCTCCCGGAATACCTCGCCGCGCACGGTCACGAGGTCCGCCGTCAGCTGCGTCTCTGTTTCCGCGGAGATCATCTCCACGGGCTGCATCACAAAATTGGTGATGGGATAGACGCTCTCGCCCTTGCTGCGGAAATACCGCCCCTCATAGGCAAAGACCGGGGTTTCGCCTGCTGCATGGTAGCCATCGGTCACAAGCTCCAACGCCCGCGTCAACGTTTCCACGCCATAGGTCGCGCCGCTGGCATGGTGCGGCTGGTCCCACTTTTCACGGAACAGCTTGCTCTGCCGGAACAATCGCTCCATCTGCTCCCGGTCCCGGCCCGTCCAGAATGCCAGCTTGCAGCAAAGGGCCATGTCCGCCTCGGACTGGCTGGCATAGCGGTCCTGCCAGTTTCCGTCCCATAAGGCACGGAACGCCTCGCCCTGATCGGCCAGCTCCGCACGCTCCAAGACCTGCGTGTCGCTCAGCGGCTCGGATGCCGCGGCCCGCGCCTTGCCTTTGCGCTGCGGCTTTTCCGGCTTGATGTAGGCCGCATGAATCCACGGCAGAATGTCGCTGCCGTCCGTGATCGTGTCCGGGCAGCCCGGAAGCGCATTGCCCGTCATGGTAAAATAGCGGCTGTGGCCGTACATTTCCACGCCGTTTTTCGTATTTTTGTTTCCGGCCTCCGGCATGGTTCCATGAAAAAACAGATGCAGGCCCTCACCGGACGGGCTGATCTCCGTATACGTCTGCGCACGCGCCAGAATAGCGGCGGCGACCTCGTTCAAATCGCCGCTCTGGGCATCCCGGCAGTGGTCAATGTCCACGCCGACCAGACCGTCGTCTGCGGTAAAGACGAAGCCCACACCATTGTAAAGGTACTGCTGGCAGGCCGACTCAGCCTCTTCCAGCGTTCCCCATGTCTGCGCGTTAATGCTGGACGCCTTACGTCCGTTGTGCGGGTTGTACGGCACCTTGGTCGGTTTCCCGCGTTTGGCTGCCGGTTCGAGTCGCCAGCAAATCCACTGCCGCCGCTCTGTTAGTTCCTTTGGAAAGCGCACGTCGCTTCCACCTCCTGTTCCTGCGGCATTTTGCCGCGCCCTGTTTCTTTTTGGAAAAGCCCTTTTGCTGCCGGGCTTCCTGTTCGACACGGACCATGGCCGCATAGGCCGTGGGGTCGAAATAGCCCTCTGCGTTGCGTCGGCTTACGCTCATCCGTCCACCTCCGCCATATCCCCAAAGTTTTCTCCGGCAGCGGCCTCGGCGAGGATCGGTACATCAAAGGCCGGGAACGGCTGGGCCTCCATGCAGCCGCGCACAAAGCGTATAGCCTCTTCCTGCCGCGCCTCTGGCAATTCAAAGACCAGTTCGTCGTGAATTTGCAGCAGCGGACGCAGCCATGGCCGCTCCGGCAGCCCTTGGAGCAAGCGGCCCAGCGCCAGTTTCAAAATATCTGCCGCCGTGCCCTGTATGGGCGTATTCAATGCGCAGCGCTCGGCAAAGGAACGCTTTGCCCAGTCCTGCGAGGTGATTCCCGGCAGATAGCGCCTGCGGCCAAGCCAGGTCTCGCTGTAATGCCGCGCCGCCGCCTGCCGCTTGACTGTATCCTGCCACCGACTGAGGCCGGGATAGCCGCGTTTGAGGTTTTCAATGATCTGCTCGCACGTTTCCAGCGGCGTTTCCAGACCGGCCTTGAAATGCAGCGTGCGCTGTAAACCCTTTGGAAACAGGCCATAGAACACGCCGAAATTGCAGTTCTTTGCAATCGTGCGCCGCTCTTTATAGTCCGGCGCATTCTTGTCCACAGCCTGCGCAAAGGGAATGTGATAGATCACCGAGGTGGTCTGCGCATGAATATCACCGCCGCTGCGGTAGGTTTCCAGCATAGTATCGTCCCGGCAGTAGAAAGCACCGACGCGCAGTTCGATCTGCGAGAAGTCCACAGAGAGGAACCGGCATCCGGGCGCGGCGCGGAACAGTCTGCGGATGCCGATGGGGTCGCTGCCCTTGCGCGGCATATTTTGCAGATTGGGATTCCGCACGGCAAAGCGGCCCGTTTCCGTCCCCAGCGGCAGATAGTCCGGGTGGATGCAGCCGGTGACGCTGCTTAGATGCCGCAGATAGCCGTCCAGATAGGTGCTTTTGAGCTTGGCCCACTTGCGGTATTCCTGTATCAGGTCAAACAGGCGGCAGAGCTCCGGGCGATTGGCCGCGCACCATTCCCGCAGCCGGATCATGGTCTCATCATCTGCCGCCTCCTGATACCGCGCAGTGGTCTTGACCACAGGCAGGGCCAGCGTCTCATAGAGATAGCGCTTGAATGCAGAGGTGGAGGCGTTGGCCCCAATCTCCACGCCGCCTGTGATCCCGTCGATCTCTGCCCGCAGCGTCCGGAGGCGCGTTTCCGCCTCCGCCTGTTTTTCTTCCATCGCTGCGCGGTCCATCCGCACGCCGTTATAGGCCATGAGGCCGCAGTAGACTGCGGTCGGGCTTTCCAGCGCTTCCACAATCGCCCGGTGCCGCGGCAGAAAGCGGTCAAACCAGCGGTTAAAGAGGCGGTAGAGGCGCAGCGCAAAGTCGCTGTCCGCGCAGGCGTAGCGGATGGTTTCTGCATCCTGCGGGTCCAATTCATCAAAATGCCGCCCTGCCGTCACAGCCTCGAAGCTGGGCAGGTCTACGCCGAGCAGCTGCGGCACCAGCGTTTTCAGGCCGCAATCGGAAAGAACACGGAACTCGGACGCGCTTTTCAGCGTCATCTGCGCCGCGGCCATGGTGTCATAGCAGGGCGGCTGCACGACGATCCCCAGCGCGTACAGGAACTTTGCCTCGAATGCGAGATTATGCGCGATTTTTACCACGTCCGGATTGCAGAACAGCCGGGTGCGGAGCAGGTCCATGATACTGTCGGGGTCTGCATTTTCTCCCTGCCGGTGCCGCAGCGGCACATAGATGGCGCTCCCTTCCTGTACGGAAAGGCTGATGCCGGTGATCTCCGCCCGGTGCGCGTCCAGCGCGGCCCGCGCCTCCACACGGAAGGCAGGCCCAGGTGACGTTTCAAAGTCAAAGGCAACGACCGGCGCATCTGCCAGATAGGCCCGCAGCGCCACATCCGTCGTCACACATTGGTATTCCATCTGATCTCCTTTCTGCGGGCGAAGCGGCGAAATGCCGCTCCGTCCACACTTGGGTTAGGCGAGCGGCTCGACCACTTCGCCGGTTTCCGGATCGACCGAAATCGCCGGATCGGGTTCTTCTGCGTCAAAGCCGACCGTGCTGCTGTAGGCTTTGACCTGCTCGGTCAATGTCTGGATCAGCCGCTGTTCCTCCTCCGACAGGACACGATCCACGCCGAACGCCGCCTGCGAATAGGCGATGCCGCTGGAATTGGTGGCCTTTTTAAGAGAAAAGCGCGTGACGACTGTATTGCTCTTTCGGCCCTTGGAGAGCAGGCGCTTGATATACCGCGAAAACTCCCGGAGCGATCCGGTGGGGAGCGAGAGGATCATGGGGAACAGCTCGCCCTCCCGCAGCAGGAACACCCTGCGGCGGCTCTTGCAGGCCTTGCCGTTGTTCTCTCCACTCCCGAACTGGGCCAGCGGGCATTTGGCGCAGCTGCCGCCCGGCGTACCGACACCGGTCACGCCGTCGTAGCTGCCGCAGTCCGGAGGATTGCTGCCGCCTGTGTATTTCTCCCGGTAGTATTGCAGAATGGGATGGTGATGGAGGATCACGGCAGAAAACTCCTTCACAGTCTCCGGGCTGTCCTCCGTCTCGCCGGGCATTTCAAACACGGTCATGCCGCCGGAGGGGATTTTGATCCGGTCAAAGCCGCCCTCCAAGCCGTTCAGCTCTTCTGCCATATCCTCCATCTGAAAGGTCGCCAGCTGTGAAAATCCGCTGGCCGGGGTCAGGTTTGTATTCTGCTCTGTAGGCATGGTCATTGTCTCCTTTTTCATTTGGCCGCCTTTCTCAGGCTGACGGTCGATTTTTCAAACACGTTTACGAGACCGTCCAGCCACGCCGGAACGGTATCCGCATTTTCGCAGATTTGTTCCTTGACAAAGGCGGACAGGCTGTTTGCGTTGACGGTTTCGTAAATCAGGTCGCCGTATCCGGCCTCCCGCAGGGCAGAGAACAGTTCCTCTTTTCGCCCGGCTGCGGCAGATGCGCGCGTTTTGGTTGTCAGGCAGAACATCATGCCCGCGCGGGTGAAGTTCTGCGTCTCGGATTCGGCCATCCGGTCCGACAGTGCCAGATCGGTTCGCTCGATCTCGGCGTTCAACTCTTTCAGATGGGCTTCCGCCTGCACTTTTTCCTCCCGCAGCGCCCGCAGCTGGTCGGCCAGCACGAACATTTCCTCTGCGGCATTTTGTGTCTCATAGTTCATGGAATGGTTCCTCCAAAATAAAAGGATTTCGCCCGCGGCGGCAGTCGTCCACCAGCGCTTTCGCAAGGTCGGCCTTATTCCGCAGCGCGGTCAGCACCTTTTCATCCACAGTGCCTTTGGCAATCAGGTGAATGTAGGTGCAGGGGTTTCGCTGGCCCACGCGATGGATGCGCGCCTTGGCCTGCTCGTAGTTGGACATGGAATAGTCCAGCGAGTAAAACACCATAGTAGAAGCGGCAGTCAGCGTCAGGCCCAGCCCGGCAGTTGCGATCTGGCCCACAAAAACCGGCACGTCCGGGTCATTTTGAAACTGCGCCACCTGCGCTGCCCGGTCTTGCACTTCGCCTGTGATACAGGCGTACCGCAGGCCGCGCCCATCCAGTTCCTTGCAGATCGCGCGGATTTCCGGCAGAAAACGGGCGATGATGACCAGCTTCTGCCCCTCGGCCACGGCGCTTTCCAGAATGTCCTCCATGGCGGACAGCTTGGCGCTGCTGATCTGCTGGACGGCGGCATTTTCGTCGTTTCCGAGAAACCCTCCGGTCAGCTGGGACAGGCGCAGCAGCCGCGTCAGCACATTCGGCGCAGTTACCTCGCCGGAGGCCAGCTCCGCAAAGTTCTCTTTGACGAGGCTGCGATAGATTTTCCGCGCAGCCGGTTCCAGCTCCACCTGCCGAATAATATCGGTCGTTTCCGGCAGATCCAGGCAGTCTGCCTTGGCCGCGCGGTACGCGATGCTGTGCAGCCGGGCGGATAGTTCTGCCTCCATGGACTTCTTCAAAACCGGCGTATGGTTTCCATAGCCCACCATGTCAAAATAGCGGCTGCGGAAGGCATAGAAGCTGGTTCCAAAAATCGCGGGATTCAGGAACTTGTACGGGCTGAATACGTCGATGGCCTTGTTCGTAATGAGCGTGCCGGTGAGAAGCAAACGGTATCCGGCTTTTGCGCCCAGCCGGTGCATGGCCTTACTGGCCGAAATGTTGTGGGTCTTGATCTTGTGTCCCTCGTCGCAGACAATGAGGTCCGGTCCCCATACGGACAGCTCCTGCTCCATGCGCCACGCGGACTCGTAGTTCACCACGGCGACCTGTAGGGCCGTCCCGTTCATGTGCCGAAGCGTATCTGCCTTTTTTGCGCTGTCGCCGGTCAGGACGGCCAGTGCATAGTCAAAGGCCGCGAACTGCGCAAACTCTGTCTCCCATACGCCAAGGATCGAGAGCGGCGCGACGATCAGCACGCGCCGGATGCGCCCGGCCTGCGCCAGCGCGCCGGTGATGGCGATGGTCGTCAGCGTTTTTCCGGTGCCGATGCTACATCTCCATCAGGAGCGCTGCACCGCAGCTGCGCCGGATGGGAGAAACGTGCGTCACCTCCTCCTGCGCAAGGCCGAACAGGCCGCAGACAAATCGGAACGCTTCTTTCTGGTGCCGGTATGGTGTGGCCCGGACCGGCATGGGCGGAAAGGGCTGCATATCAGGCTGCGCCATGGCTGTCCACCTCCTGAATGTCCAGCGTCTCCACGCTGCCGCCCGGAATGAGGACGGTGATGCGCTGCTGCCCGCCGAAGAGCAGGCGAAGCACGCGCTCGCGCAGGCGGAGGGTCCGGCATTGGAGAATGTCGCCGGAATCCCGGCTGCCTGTCATGCGGATTTTTACGGAATGCTGCATTGTTTTCACCTCTGCTTTCTGAGGGCATGTGTTGCGGCCCTCATCTTCTAGCCACGGCAGAGGCAAATGTCAGGGGTGTTTTACAGATATTTTTGTAATTTTTTCAGCGCGCGCTGCAAGCGCTCCGAAATGGACTGGCGCGACACGCCCTCGGCACGGGCGATCTCCGCAGGTCGTCGCCCTTGGAAGTAGACTTGGACGATCAATTCCCGCTGCGCAGCCGGAAGTTTTTGCAGGGCCTCCCGCAGCGTTTCTGCGGAAATCCGCGCCCAGACCTCTTCCGGCACGTCGATCCCTGCGTCGAACAGGCCGCCTTCATAGGACAGCTCCGACAGGGAAACATGCCGCCGCGTCTCAGCGCGGGTGTTGTTGGCCTCCTGCCGGTCCAATTCCAGCAGCAGACTGCCCAGCGTTTCTTCCACCTCGATTTCGGACACTTCACCATTGACGAATACATAACGGATCTTCATGCGGACTCCTTTCGGGAGCCTGCATGGCGGCACTCTGGCCGCAAAACGAAAAAAAGCCCGCCGCACGACACTCAAGTGCCGTGCAGCAGGCTCACACCATAATATTTATATCCACGTCCCGCAGAACGCGGGGCAGTTGGACCTCTCTATGTACCTCCCAGAATCGCTATTCCACCAAATCCAGCAGCCATTTAGCTGTGGGCCGTGCCAGAAGCCGTGCGTTCAGATAGGCCATCTCCAAGGTCAGGCAGGTATATCCCATGTAATACCCGTCTATGGGCCGGAGGGTGATGGCGAGGTCCGGCGTCTCCATATCCGTCAAACACAGCGGCAGGAGGTATTGCAGCCTCTGCTGATAGATCTGTGGGACGGCATCGCCGGGGGAGACAACGACTTTTCGGCGCGCCAGCTCGACCGCCGTTTCCAGAAGAAGCGGCAGATTGCGGGCGCTTTGCAGTTCGGTGGGCAATCTTGCGACATTGGCCGGGTCACCGAGGATGTGCTCCACGTTGACGCGCACCGGCCAGTCTGGAATGTAATGAATACCTTGCATCGGCATTGAGTAGAGAGGCTTTTCCGGCAATGGGGAGATATAGCGCAGCAGCGCAGAGTTTTCGTCCGCGAAGCCCCGGAAGCACCACTTTAATAAAGAATCCAGTTTTTTGTTTCTGCCGAAGCAGGCGTAGATGGGCTTATATCGCTTTGTATAAAGGCCGGTATGAAAGCAGGCATATTCGTTGCGCAGGAGGATGATCTGGTCCTGCTCGGCCTTGTCGGTTGCAGCATTGTAGTCAATGACCTGTTTGCGAAAAATAGATTGGATGTATCGTTCTAAGATCGGCGTATCATAATTTTTCTCGGAATAACTGCCGCTGCGGAAACGCCACGGCTCCGGGAGCGCCAGTTCTGCCAGCGCATCCAGCTGTAAGTACCAGTTTGGGACAAAGGAGAACGAAAATAAGTCTGTTTCGTAAATCATAGCTTGTTCCAGCTTTCTGTGTATAATGAGGCGACCTCCCGGCAGATACACCGCGCCATCCGCGCAAGATAGCAGCTGCCTTCCGCAAACCGCGCCGTTCCGTCCCATGGATTGCACCAAGCCATGCAGTTCGGGCAGATGTGCGCCGAGGCCCGCTGTAGAAAGCGGAGCATGGATGCAAACACCTCCGCGCCCTCTGCGGTCAAATGCTCCGGCATGGGCAGGGTCAGGCGGGTGTAGGCTGCGAGATTGACGGTACTGGGGTCGTAGATCAAATCTTTCTGTTCATCCGTATCATGTGCCGCATACTCACGCAGAATTGGGTCCACGGGAACATGGTGCCGAGCGCAGTAGCACAGCGCCTTGACCAGTGCAACACTGCCGCCCTTACTCAGCTGCGGCTCGTTCATCACGCGCTGCAATGCACGTTTGCTCATATCCAGCTGTCGTGCCATATCTGCCTTGCTGTCAAAACAGGTGTTCAGAAGATAGTTCAGCACATAGGACGTAAGCCCTTTTTCCATAGATTTATCTCCCTTCTCGTTTCGACGATTCCTATTTTACAAGCAATTCTGCGATTCGGGAACGTGATAAATTTGTCACCCCTGCGGGCATAAAACCCCTGAAAATGGCGAAAGATTTTTCATCCTTTCCTTGACGTTTTTCTGAAAATCTATGGTATAGTAGAGAAAGAAAAAGCCCGCTCACGAGGAGCGGGCATCCAAGGTGTTCAGTTTTTGTCGCTGGCTGCGATCTCTGCGCAGACGCGCAGCATGAGCGCGCGGCTTTGTTCCGTGCAGCCGCCTGCAATTTCGCGCATGGCGGACAGAAACGCATCCATTTCTGCTGGCCGCTGGGTCACGGGCGCTGCGTCGGTATCAAAGCCTTCCAGCAGCGCACAGACCGTCGTCCCATACAGATGGCTGATCTGCACCATCCGTTCCAGATTGACTGTGCGCTCTCCGCGCTCGACCTTGCCGTAATGCTCCGGCGACAGGCCCAGCTGATTGGCGGCTGCCTCCTGCGTAAGGCCTGCGCTCTTTCGTGCGTCCCGGATATGCCTGCCGATGACTTTATAGGATATGGGCATACGCGCACCTCGTTTTCCTCAGTATCTATACAGATATTCTACCGAAGAACCCGGATTTGAAACAGAAGCCTATAACGGAACATCTGCCCTTATAACGCCTTATTTGGCAAAATAATCTTCCGTTATGGAGCACATTCTGCCGCATACAGTCGGATAGGAGGAAGCTCTCATGTCACACAACGTCGCTGAGTTGACCGTGCAGGACCTGCGGGATATGCGCCGCAGCTTCTCGCGGCAGGAGCTGCTGAACTTGATCGACCGGATGTTTACCGACGAAAACGCCGCGCTGGATATGGATGTGGTGGATGCCGCCATTTTCCGGCTGCTGCTGGCGGAAGGGCAGGAGCCAACGCCGGACAATCTGCAAAAACGCTTTTCCGAGGTCGGGCAGTATTATCTGCGCCGAAGCCTCGGCCTGCTATAACGAAAAAAATCCCCCTGTGACAGAGTATTTTCTGTCACAGGGGGATTTTCTCCTTACCGGTATTCCGAGAGGTAACGGTCCAATGGGATCTGATTGCGCACACAGTATTGCAGCAGCCGCTCCATGGCGTCGGCGGTCTTCTGCGTCATACGCTGTGCTTTCTGAACCCGCCGCAGCACTTTGTAGGACAGACCAAGCTGCTCTGCCATGTTACGCTCTGTCAGAAAAACAGCGTCTTGCAATCTTTGGAACAAATACGCTGTCAATCGTGCTTCTTCCATGTCCGTCTCCTCTGAAATAAAAGTGGAGGGGCGGATGATCCGCCCCTCCGGGAAAACCCGTTTGCGGGGTTACTTTGCGATGTTCTGCGCAAAGCGCATGAGGATCGTGGCAATCTGTGCGCGGGAGGCGTTGGCCTGCGGGGTCAGCGCATTGTTGCTGCCCTGGATGAGACCGGAGCCGACCGCCCACTGCATGGCTTCCTTCGCCCAGCCGGAAACGCTGGAAGCGTCCGTGTAGCCGGAGAGGGAAGCGGATGCGGAAACGTCGTAACCCTTCATCTTCGCGTAGCGGTAGAGCATAGCGGCAAGCTGCTCACGGGTGATCTTGCCCTCCATATTCGTGCCGTCCGAAATGCCGTTTTCCATCGCCCATTCACGGCCACGAGCATACCACGTTGCGCCGCCGGAGGTGTTGACGCCCTCCATACGGGCAAGGATCGTGACGATCATGCTGCGGGTCGTGTCGGCGTTCGGGCTGAACGCGTTCGCGGACGTGCCGTTCATCAGACCGTTGTCGCAAGCGTACTTCACGCCGTCATAGTACCAGCTGCCGGATGCAACATCCGTGAACGGGAGGTTATCCTTGCTGGTATCAGGCTTCTGCGACGGCTTGGCGGGCGTAGACGGGCCGACAGGCGTGATCGGCGGAATTGCCGCAAACTCGGCTTCTGCCTTTACGAGGTCGTCGTAGTGCTTCACCAGTGCCTTTTGATCCTCGGTCAGCGCGTCATACGCAGCGCGGGCCATACGGATGGCCGGGCCGCTGTAACGGTTGACAGGGAACAGGCGCTCGATCATCTCGTCCACCTGCGCGGCAGCAGCCAAATCAGCCTCATACTTAGCTTCGGCTTCCAGACGTGCAAGCTCTGCTTCTGCGGCGGTCAAAACATTGTAGTTTTCAACCAGCGGCTTCTGATCGGGTGTCAGCGCGTTATACGCAGCGCGGGCGGCTTCGATAGCTGTTTTGCTGTCCAGTGTGACTTCGCCGATTTCGTTGATCTTTTCCATCACATCGTCAGCTGCTTTCTGGTCAACCAGTGCCTTGTACGCGGCTTCTGCGGCGGTCAGAGTATCCAGTTTCGTCACATACGTCTTTTGCGTGGGAGTCAGGTTGTCGTAAGCGGCACGGGCCGTTTCGATGGCCTGCTTGCTTTCCAGCGTGACGTCGCCGATTTCGTCAATCAAGCTATCAACCGCTGCGGCGGCAGCTCTGTCAATGCGCTCCTGCTCGGCAGCTGCCTCTTGCAGCTCTTTCAGCTTCGCTTCTGCCTCAAGAAGCGTGTAATAGCTGACCGGTTCAGCACACTCGACAATATACTGTGCGTACTTGTTCAGTGCATCGTAGCCAGCGCGCGCTTTCTGGATCTGCTCTGCGCTTTCCAGCGTGATTTCGTCAATCGGACCGATTGCGGCAATGTCAGCAATGACCTTATCCGCCGCAGCCTGATTGAGTCCGTCGATCTTTTCAATCAGCGCCATGAGTTTATTGTATTCGTTGACGGTCAGACGGTCTTTTTCCTCCTGCGTCAGCGATTCATAAGTCTCCTGCACCGATTTGATCTGTTCCACATCTTCCAGCGTTGCACGGTAGACGGAGGGCAGAGCGGCAATCTTTACGGACAGCTCGGCGGTCTTTTTGAAGCTGGCAACGCCAGCCTCCGCATCAAGCAGCTTCTGATAGTTGGTGACGTTCTTCTGGCTATCTTCACTCAGCGCGTCATAGGCCGCTCTGGTGATGCTCAGACCGCTTTCCATGCTCTTATAGTTGTAGCTTTCTACTTTGATGCAATACTTGTCGATCAGGCCCATGACATACGCGGAGCCATCGTCAACCTGTGCATTGACCACCTTCAGCACATACCACGTTCCGCCCGAAGTCTGCGTGTTGCCGGCTTGCGTGTTCATGGTAGGCCAGCCCTTCACGCCGCACCCAACGTAGATGGTGTCGCCCGCGACAACGGGGATGGTCTGCGTCCGCTTATAGAAGCTGACACCCTCGGTGTTGTCGGTCACCTGCTCGTTGAGGAACGTCTTTACAAGGAAATTCTTGTTCGTGGCGGTCGGCGTGATTTTGATTTCGGCCTTTTCATCAGCAATCTGCAAGGTGTACTCGTTTGTCGAGCCAATCGTGCCGGACGTGAAATCCGGGAAAATCGTGCCGCCAGTCACTTCAAGTGCCTTTAGGGTGGTATTCTGTGCATCTTCACCGCCCCACGTGCCGCCGAGGTCTGCACCGTAGCCGGTTCTGGTATACATGATGCGGATTTCATCACCGTCGCCCAGCTTGCCGTTCGCAACCGTGAAGTTGCCAAAGCCCTCGTTGTTGAACCAATCGTTCAGCGTTCCCATCCAGCCGGATTGAGAGCCGCCGTCAAAAGCGGACAGACCGTTGATCGACGTGATGTAGTTGCTGGACGCACCGGTCTGTTTCCAGCCGTGCTCATCAAGTGCTTCTACTACACAGCTCATCATGGTAGATGTGGAATCCAACTCTACCGGGAAATGGTCGATTGGCGTACCATCCCAATACGTTTTGCCTGTGGGCCAGAGATCGCGTGTAAAGGTCGTGTTCTCAACGGTGACATACACAGTGCCATAGGCGGCTTCCATGTCCTTAACCACGGCTGCCATCGCTGCAAGGGCAGCCGTCTTTGCATCCGTGGCGGTGGTCACGTCCTCGGCCTTTTCGATGTTGGCAATGCCGTCGTTGTACGCCTTGACCAGCGTATTCCAATTTGTGTTGGAATACTCCGACTTGGTGTACGTCTGATAGGCAGCTGTCAATTCGTTTTTGAGTGACGTTTTTGCCGCGGTCAGCTCGTCCGGGGTCGCTACCTTTTCCAGATAGACCTTGACGAGAATGTTGTGCGGCATCACGCAAGTAAAGCGGACAGTCGCTGCGGTCATGCCATATTCGCCCTGATCGTATGCACCGCCGCCATCCGGGGTGTAGTAGAATCGTGCTCTGGAGCTGCCACGATCTTCCGTGTAGTTATAGATACCGGTCGTGACACCCTCGATGGGCTTGCCGGTGTCCTTGTCCAGAACCTCGATTTTTACAACCTTGGCATTGTAATCGCACTCAGTTACCTTGCCGTCCAGCTTGCGCGCGATAATAAGCTGATACTCCGAACCCTCCTGCACACGGTAGTCGGTCGCGTCGAACGCGCCGAGGGCAGCCTCCTTGCGGAGATTGCCGGTCGCAGACGGGATATTGACGCGCTCATTGCCGTTCGCGTATTCGTCGCTGACATAGGAATAGCTTCTGTTGTTGGCAACGATGAAGTCATTCTGATATTCAGCACCGTCCGCAACCGTGACCGTTACAGTCGGATTGACAGCCTCTTTGAGCGTGGAACCGTCCGTGCCGTAGGCTTCTTTCAGCTTTTCATACTTTGCTTTCTGCGCCGTGCTCATCTGGTTGATCTGGTGCTCGGTTGCAAGCGCCATTTCGCTCTGGAGCCATCTGAAACGCTCGGCAAAGCCCTGCGTGAAGTCATTCAGATCGTCGGGCAGCATATCCAGCGCATAGCGGAGGTTGTTTGCGCGCCATGCGTCGCTGCCCTGATGCTGCTTGGAAAGCTGTGCCACCAGTGCGTCAAATTCGCGCACAAGTTTCTTTGCGTCGGTCAGGTTGTCGAGCGACTTAAACTTCTCGCAGCTTTCGTTATAGGTATCGTCGATCTGCTTCAGTTCTGCCTCCGTAAACAGAGTACGGTCAACGTCCTGATAGCTGTCGTCCAGCTCCTGCTTGAGCGCGGCAAGGCCGGATGCAAGCTCGTCGCCGGATTTGGCGTTCACATAGACCCACACGGAAGCGCCAGCCGTCATGCTCGGCAGCTCCTCGATCTGCGGGCCGCCAGACACGTCGGTATTGCCCCAGAAGCCCTTGTCATCACGCAGATCAGCGGCGTACAGATGCACCCAGCCCGAGCCATAGAGCGTGACGGTCACGTCGCCGTTTGCATCGGTCTGGTAGCCGGTGTCAAGACTCGGCGCAACGGCCTCGCCAGCTGTGGCGGCGGTGCTGCTTGCACTCTCCGGGGAAACGTAAAGCTCTGCGCCGGAGAACGCGCTGTACTCGCCCGTATAATTTTGCAAGGACGCATACGCACGGGAAACGTGCAGCGTCAGCGGTTCGCCCTCATTGACGGTCAGTGTACCGGTGACGGGTTCGCCGTCCTGCTCAAACCGTGCCGTCTGCATATAGCGCATGGTGTAATTCTCATTCAGGGAATTTCCTGCGCCCGCATAGGAAGAAACCTCCGGTGTCGGAAGCAGCGCAAGCTCTACCATATCGCCGTCGTGCAGAACATAGCGGTCGGAGTAGTAGACACGTGTACCGTTCTCATAATAATCATCAGAGAAGTAGCTATTGAAGCTCTGTAAGCTGTGGGGATAGACACCATTGATGATCGCGGCGTAGCTTGCCGCGCCATAATTGTCTATTTTACCGCCATAGTAGAGCTTGCCCTTGTCGGTAAGCTGCGTTTCCAGTGCACCGAGCGTCTGGTCGCCCGTCAGCGTGACAGAACCCGTCCATGTCGTGCTGGCCCATTCGCCCTGCGGGAAGCCGGTCGGCTTCTTTAAGCTGGCGCTGTCCGTGACGCGGACGTTCACGGTGATGCTGTCCGCCGTGTTCGTCAGGCCGAGATAGTAGGCATCGAACAGCTCCCGATATGCCGTTCTGATTTCCCTGTACTCGCTGGCGTTCAGATTCAGCTGCGTTTCCACATACTCCTGCCAGACGGCATAGGCAGCGTCACGCTTGGTTTTCAGCGTGTCGCGCCCATCCAGCGCCGTGTTGCCGATTGCCTTGTCTGCCAGCTCACAGAGCGCCGGAATCGCGTCCAGTGCCAGCGATACGCTGCCATATCTGTCCAGCGCCGAGGCAAGTTCTTTGTACGCATTGGTCAGCTTTGTGGCATATCCATCCGCCTTGCCCTGATTGCCTGCGACGTTCTCCGTCGTAGGTTCAACCTTGCCGGTTTCGGCGTCTTTCTGGAACAGAGCGTCCAGATACGCATTTGCTTCGGTCAGTGCTGTGCGGTAAGCATTGACGGTCTTGTCGTTGTAACCCTTCAGATCGTCGTTAGACTTTTTGCACCGTTCAATCGTTTCATAGAGATTGGTGGGGTTGATCTGACCAATCGGGATCAGATTCGCCATGGCTGCGGTCAATGTTTCCAGCGCAGAATCAACCTGATCCTGTGTTGCAGCGGCACTATTATTGACCGATTCTGCGCTGGTAAGCGCAGTCTGGAAATCTGACCAGAAGCCGTTTTCACTGACTGCCTTTGTTCCAGCGTTATATCTGTCGTCCTCAGTTTTGCAGTTGCTGGCATTTTTGCTCTCGGCTTCAGTAATCTTTGTGTCGAGGGCCGTTTTATCAACACTCGCAGCTTTTTCCCACGCTATCAGAATATACCCTACTGTTACAGGCATAAATGTTACTACCCAATCAAATTCTGTAAGCCTGCACAGCAAGTAATCTGACTGCTCAGAAAACGTAACAGCGGAAATATTGCTTTTTTCTTTTTGAAAATATGCCGCTGTTTTTTCAAAATTGGTCGAATTTCTTGTGATGGAACCGCCCGTGATGCCATCATAATCTCCATCACCGTACAAGAATGATACTAATTCGCCTGTGCTGGAGTCATTACCTTCCTGCAATTTGATCGTGTCATATTGCTTTGAAATATTTACGAGGTACAGGTTATACCCGTTTAGAGTACCAATGTTCTGACTGCCAACAATATTGCCCGAATCAATTTCATAAGGTGATGTAGCTGCTACACATAATGGTGAGAAAAGACCAAATGTAATTAAGATAGCAAGTGCAAGTGCAATGCTTCGAGTATGAAAGGGGCGATGCCTTTCGGCATCGCCCAAAAACCATTTCCCCATTTATTTACCCTTGATTACCGTAATATACGGTGCTTCTGTTCCGCTCTGTGTAACAATTCGATAGGTTTTTCCGGATTCAACCGTAAACTGATACGGAGTGGAGGCATCAACAGCCGTTTCATTCAAATAAACATTTTCTTCGGTAGATCTGATTCTGTAACTGCCCGCATCAACTTCTTGGTATCCGCCGTTTGTAGTGGGGATCAGTGCAGTAGAAACCAACATAAGATCAGATGTTGCCGCCGACCCTGTCGTACCAACTGCGCGGAAAATGCCCGTGATTTCCGGAGAAGTTTCACCGAAAATGCCGGTGTTATACAGAACCGCAGAATAGATACGGACGTACTTTGCGTTGTTGATCTTTACCGGCTTCATGCTGCCAAGCTCAACCGCCCAAGCGAGGTCAAAGCCGTCGCCGCCGACCTTGTCGGAGGTATAAGGCGTATACGGGTTGACCGGAGTACCGTCCTTGACGCTCGGCACGGGGGTCACGTCGGCATAGCCGAACGCATAGTCCGTATTGGAGTCGCTGTCCGGGATGCTGGTCACACCGGTAAATTTCAGCGTCGTATCCGTGTACTCCGTGATATAGGTGTTTGTCGCGTCGTTGATACCGGACGTTGCTTCATGGTTCATGCTGCCTTTGGTCGGGAACCACGTTGCAGCCGTTGTGAACGGGTCTTGCGAATGGGTCACGCCATTGACGGCTGCATGGAGTCCTGCATCGTCCTTTGTATAATACACAGTTGCATTGCGGACGGCGCTGTCCGAATAATACATCGAACCGGCCAGCTCATACCACTTGTACGGGCCATAGGTAACGTTGCCGTTTCCGTCATCCGTAAGGACTTCCTGCGCATAGACCTGAACCGCAGCAGCTTCCGGGTTGCCGTTAAAGGCATTGCCATAGATCACGAAGTCTACGCCGTAGGGGTTGGTGTCCAGATTCCGAATGGGGTTGCTGTGGAAATCATACTGGACATAGCCGCCCAGAGAACCGAGCGAGAAACCGTTCGCGGCAAAGCCATAATAGCCCTTGATCTTGTTGGCAGGATCAAGAAGGTTGTCGCCGCCAGCGCTGACGCTGCCCCAGTCGCCGCGGTTGGCATACTGTGTCAGGCCGGGCAGATAGGCGGTTGCGCCTTCCGGATGCAGCTGCGCATTATGGACAGCAGACGGGTCGTTCGGCGCGCTGAAGTTGATGGTGGTAGCGGTGGTGCTGCCAGCGGTAGTGACCTGAATCGAACCGGCTGCCTTGGCATAAATAACCGTCGAGAAGTAGCCCTCGCCGGACGTGCCGGTGACAGAATTTTTCTCGGTCATGTTGCCGTTGGCATCATAGGTACGGAACACAACGTCCGTGCTGTTGCTGGTGAGCGTGAGCGCTGCATCGGACTTCAGATAGAGAGAATAGAGATCCGGCACAAAGCCAGCGGTCGGGCCAGCATAGACAGCATTATACGCATTGGTTCCAGCTGCTTCAAAGCTCATGTAACGCTCCGGTTCGGTCATGGGATACGCGGGGTCGCCAAAGCGAATCTGCGTGCCGTTGACCGTGATCGGGTTGTTGACATCCGCCAGCTGGAAGTTGATGACGTAAGTACCATAGGTCTTGACGCTGTCGGACAGGTCAGGATAGACATAGACCGTCATGGTCGCTGTGCCGTTCTGCACTGTCGCGTTGTAGGTCAGGCTGGCGTGCTTCTTGATATGCTTGCGGGATACCGCGTTCAGGATCGAGTTCGGCTTCGCGGAAGAAACCACAAGGTTTTCATTCGAGGCATTTTCCTTTTCAAACGTCGCCGTTACGACGGTTCCATCAGCCGTGCCGCTGGCCAGCTTGACGTTGTACGTCAGGTTATACGGGGCACTGCTGCCCGTCAGGGTGCGATCCTCATTGTTGTTGATATTCGCGCCGCTGATCGTGATGCTCTTGATGCCGTTGGTCGGCGAGCTAAGCGATCCCGCAGGGGTGGCGGAAGCTGTGACAGTCAGCAGTCCGAGGACCATGACCATCACAAGGATGAGCGCAATAGTTTTCTTTGCTTTCATGCTTGTTCTTCTCCTTTACAAATTTTTGCTTCCTATTTTGATCTGACGCAGCCCGGAAGCAGAAAGCCGCGCCGATTTTCACGGCAAAAGCCGTAATATACGATTTTCGTTCACACCACGCTGCCGGTATCGGTTCCTGCGCCCACTTCTGACCGCGTCTGTCCTCCCTTGGCACGCTCGGCGCTTGCGTCATCGCGTACTTCCCCGGAAAGGCAGGTATTCTTTCCCGTTGTGGCTATTCAGTTGTCGGCGCGGTTCGCCATAGGAAACCGGGCAAAGGCCCGGTGAGTCGGTGATTTTTGCGGTGTCCCGGCCTGCGGAGCACGCCCGCAGGCCGGGCACCAGAAAGGAAATAAGATGGAAAGCGCAAAGAAAAACTGGTTCCGTCCCGAAATAGCGCACGTTGTCCCGTAAAAAACAAAATGCGCCGATTCCAAGATGAAATCAGCGGCGTTCGTGGGCTTCTCGCCCGGTGCAACAGGAAATCGCTCGCCGCTGCAAATACACGGTCGCGGCTTTCGCCGCGAGTAATACAGATCTTCTGACTTGCGTTAGGGAGTGACGATCACTCCTGCGCCCACGTCCTACCTTCTCACAGGTCGTCCCTGTAATGGCTGACTTTCGTCCCGGCGGATCGCTCCGCTTCGGCGTGGCCTCACGCGCACAGCACCGTTTCGTGTCGGCATAAATGCCTTCTTCTGAGCCTATCCTGCCCGAGAGTGTGCGGAATCGGCGTGTATTACGGTATCAACAATATTGAATTGAATAATGTCTCTCCAGCCCGGTTATGATAAACTCACCAGACCGGTCATTTGGTGTCGTAAAGCATTCTTTCCTTTACGACAAAAGCGGTGAAACCGCCCACGGCGCAAGGACTCGTCCGGATGTCTGACGGAAAAATTGACGGCGATAAAACTTTATGCACTGGGCGGCAGGAAGCTGATCCGCTGAACGACCTCCTGCTTGTACCGCATGGACGAGTGCATATAACGCCGCAGCGTGATCTGCGGATTGGAATGTCCAAGCAATTCCGAGACAGTCTTGATGTCCGCGCCCTCCTCCACGCAGCGCGTAGCATAGGTGTGGCGCGTACTGTGGAAGTTCCGATAAGGAATCCCGCAGCACTTTAGCAGTGCTTTGAAATGCCGCTGGCAGGTGCGTGGCTCCAATGGCCGTGCTGGGTTTCCGCTGAATAAATAGCGACCCGGTGCAAAGGCATATACATACTGCCGCAGCAGCACCAGCATTTCAGCAGGAATGGGAATGACGCGGTTGGAAGCAGCACTTTTCGGTGTTTGAACGACCAATTCCGTCCTGCCGCCGTAATTGATTCGCTGCGCCGTGTGGCGGACGGAGACGGTTCCGGCGGCAAAATCGACATCTTGCCGTTGCAGCGCACACAATTCTCCAATTCTAAGGCCGGTGTTCAGCGCCAGCAGTATGCCGATTTCCATCAAATGCGGCTGGCGTGTGACCTGCTCGCCGATACGCCGCAGTTCATCTTCGGTAAAAACGTGAATATCCGTTTGTGCAGGCGACGGAAGCCGCAGCGCGTCCGCGTCGCAGGGAACTGAAAATTCCGCCTGAGCATATTTCAGCGCTGTTTTTATCAGCGTTCCAATATCCCGGACTGTTTTCGCCGAAAGGCCGCCGCCTCGCAAGCCTCCGTTTGCCTGCTTGTGTTGGAGAAATGTTTGAAGTTTTTTCGCCGTCAGCTGCTCGACTCGGAGATGCCCTAACTCCGGAAGAATGTGCTTTTCAATCAGGAAGCGATAGCGCTGGGCGGTGGACGGCTTGACATCCGTGCATTTTTGCCGCAGCAGAGACGAAAAAAGCTCATTCGCCGTCAGCCGACAAACGCATACCGCGCGCAGCGGCGCTGCAGCGGCAGCCTTTAGCTTGCCTTTGCATTCTGTATAGCTCCGGCTATAGACATAACCGTATATCGCGTGGCCGTTTTCCTTGCGACCGCGAATAAAGCGCCCCTCCCATCTTCCGTCTTTGCGTTTATAAATGTTCTCTCCACACTTTGCCATTGTTCCTCCTTGACGGCATTTCTGACGGCGTAAACAAAAGAAATATTCCTGTTTTGCAATCCAATTTCAGCTATTTTTCAAATATTGGAGCGGATGCCCCTGAATCTCCAACAAAAATCTGCTGTTTTTATCAAAACGGATTGACTTTTCTTTCTGATGGGGTATAATTTCAGATGTTAAGAAACGTGAAAACGTGTCGTAAAGGAAAGAATGCTTTACGACACGTTTTTTACGCAAAAACGTCCGCAGTACCTTTGGCAGGATGGCGGACGTATCCCCTAAAAATGGGCGCACAATATCGTCCGCAGGCCGTTGACATGGCGGCTGCTCTTGTAGCTCTCTCAGGCGCGTGTCTGACTTATCTCCTCTACGGGAGCTTCACAGTGACCAGTTCGCCGGGACTCTCACCCGATTCCGTTTCATTGCCGCACCCTCAGCACGGCAAACCTGAGACTCTTTCTATTACTTTTATATATTATAGCAAGAAAGGCGCGGAAATCCTATCCGCGCCTTTTGCAAAAACGAGAAAATTTCTTTGTTTTGAGGCTTGCTTTCACACCGAAAATGGTTAAGCTGTGACTCACGAGCTAGGAACTCACACAACAAAATCATTTTTCGGAGGTAACTACAATGAAAACAGGTAAAATCACGGCAAAGCTCAGAGACATGGTTCCGGTCTGCTTCATGGTAAACGGCGAGGAGCGCAAGCGCTATGCAAACATCGAAATCCCCGACGAGGTAAAGGAGCTGGAAATGCTCGACTTCCATTTCAATACCCACATGGACGGCAAAATCACCTTTGAAATCCACCTCGACGAAAGCGTACTGCCGGAGCAGTGGCCCGCGCCTCGCGCCCGCAAGACCCGCGCCAAGACGAAAGCCGAGGCCCCGGCCCAGCCGGAGACCATGGAACTGGCCTACAACGTCACCGGAGAGCAGCGGAAAGACCTGCTGGCCGCGGTCAGCGCCTATGTAAACGCAGAACCGGTTTATCAGGGCGCACCGACTTTTTCCTATGCCGTTGGCGGCTACATCATCGACAAGACCGGAACGCTGAGCGGCCCCGCCGATCCGGCCCTTGCCGCGGCCATTTCTGAGAAAGGCTTCACCGCAGCATAAGGTTCCAGCGAAAAGCCCTGCTTCGGCAGGGCTTTTTCTGCTTTTCAGCTTGCTTTTTGACTACCCGTGTGTAAGCTGTGAGTCACATCAAAGCAAGCTGAATGGAGGACATCATAATGACTGACTATTATCAGAAGAAGCTGCTGAACGCCTATTGGCTGCATGAGCGCCACGGCTACAGTTACAATCAAGCAGTGGAGCACTACGGCTACGGCAAGGCCGTCAACGACCATATCCGCGCCATGTTCAACCGCTTTGCCAAAATTGGAGCGACGAGCAACGACGTGGCAGACTACCTCGACGGGAACTATCTTCGCTCGATCAAGGCGCTGGAATACTATCTCCGCTTTGTCGGCGGACAGCATCGTCAGATCAGCGCACGGACGCTGGCCGCGGAACTCGGTGTATACGACGTAGAACGGCTGAAATGCCTGCTCCACGGTCTGAGCGCCACGCAGCCCGAGCTTCTGAATTATACAGATACGCTGGGCCTCGACGCTTTGACCATTCGATAAATGAAAAAAGCCCTCCGCGGAAAAGTAAAACCTTTTCGCGGAGGGCTGATTTTTTCGGAAATGTCCACGGCGCGGATGCGTTATGCACCCTTGTCCATTTCCGAAAGGGTGCAGCCCGGCAGCCGCTTTTTCGGCCATTTTCGCCGCCCACACGCCGCTGTGAAATACCGGGCTGCGCAACGCCTGCCGCGGCATTCGGAAAGCCGAAAACCCTAGTGTTTTCAACGGTTTCCGGGCCATATACAAAAACAGCCATCCGATTTGGATGACTGTTTTTGTATCATAGGTTGTTCCCAGATTTGGTGCCGGTGGCGGGGCTCGAACCCGCACGGTTGTTACGCCGAGGGATTTTAAGTCCCTTGTGTCTGCCATTCCACCACACCGGCAGGTGGGAATATTTTAGCACTGAATGTCGGGCGCGTCAAGGATAGAAATCGGGGCTGGGCGGCAGAATGGGCGGAAGTCCGGTTTTTGGGACAGTATGACGTTCGGGCGGATAGAAAATTTCGCCGATTCTTTGTAGGTTCTGCCATATTGCAAAAATGGAACAAATGTTTTAATATACAAATACTGCCTCATACATCAGCTGCCGGAAGAACGGAACGGAATTTTAGGAGTGGATGCAGAATGACGAAACACCGAGCAGACAGACAGGACGCATGGGAAACGGCGGACGAGCGGATCGTCCGGCTGTTTGCGGCGCTGAGCCGGGAGGAAAAACAGCAGTTTCTTACTTTTTTTGAAAACGCTCTAAAAACGCGATCATGGCCTGCTTCAGATCATCGTCAGCATGGGAAAGAAGCTCCCTGAGCTGTGCGTCGAGCGGGTCCTCCTCACCGGACGGTGCGCCGGTGGGGAGCATTTTTTTATCCGTCGCGCCGGTGAGGTAGGCGGGCGTTGTGCCGAGGGCGGCGGCGACGATCTGGAGCTGGTCGGCGCTGGGCTCGGATTTGCCGGCCTTCCAGTCCTGGCAGACGGTCGGCGTGCGGCCGATGCGGCGGGCGATGGACGCCTTGGTCACGCCCGTCTCGCGGATCAGCGCTTCGAATCTGCTATAAATAAACAAAACAGACACCTCGCATTTGTGCAAAATAGAGAATCAAATAAAAATGCGACATACCTCCCTTGACAATCGCATATAAATGCGATACACTCAGGGGGCAGGTGCGGAGAGCGCTGCGGGCCGGAAGCAAACAGGCCCGTGGGCCAGGGAATCAGAGGGAGCGGCGCCGCAGCCGGAGATTCATACAGATTTATTGTATCCGGCGCGGCGCGTTTTGTCAACTGCGTATCGCATAAAAATATGATTTCGGGAGGTGTGGGAGGATGATGCGCGGCTGTGTCTGCCGGTGGTGCGGCGAGGCTGTCACGGAGGCGGACGAGCGGTATGAGGCGATGGACGGCACGGCGGTGCATGCGGAATGCATGGAGGCGCTTTTGCTGGAGACGGTGGGGGTGGAGGCACTGGCGGAGCGCATGGGGTATGAACACAGATGGGAGGTGGAGATGGATGCAGAACGGAGAGAAGGGCTTTGAGCCGGTATGGTGCCCGTTTTACCGGGAGGACAGCGGCAGGAGCATTTACTGCGAAGGAATCACGGACGAGAGCTTTCTGCGGCTGACGTTCGCTTCAGGCCGGGCGAAGCGGCAGCAGATGGAGATCTTCTGCCGGACGAAAAACTGCGAGAAATGCGAGCTTTATACGGCCATCAACGCGAGGTATGCGGATGACTGAGGAAAAGGCCGGAAAGGCACGCCGGGATCCCATTGAAAAGGCGTCCGGGAATCTGGAAAAGGCGCTGGAGACGATCTCGAAGCGGCTGCTGGAGCAGATCAAAGACGGCGAAACGCCGAGCAGGGAGCTGGGCGAGCTGGCAAAGGTGATGAAGCAGGCGGTCGAGATCCGGCAGGAGCTGCAGGAGGAGCACGGCGGGCAGGAGACGGGCGTGCGCGTGGTATTTGAGCGGGAAGCGGAGGAATTTTCGGAATGACGGAGCTGCGGATCGGCGCGCCGAATGAGAAGCAGAGGCGGTTTTTACTGGACCGGCACCGGCACATCGCCTACGGCGGGGCCAGAGGCGGCGGGAAGAGCTGGGCTGTGCGCACAAAGGCGAAGCTGCTGGCGCTGCGGTATGCGGGGATCAAGCTTTTGATCGTGCGCAGGACGCTGCGGGAGCTGCAGAACAACCATATCGACCCGCTGCGGCAGGAGCTGGCGGGGATCGCGAAATATAAGGCGGCGGACAAGCGGTTCGAATTTCCAAACGGGTCGACGATCACGTTCGGCTACTGTGCGTGCGACGGCGATATGGGGCAGTATCAGGGCGCGGAATACGACGTGGTGTTTCTCGACGAGGCCGGGCAGCTGCAAAAGGCGTGGATCGACGCGATCAATGCCTGCGTGCGCGGGACAAACGGGCTGCCGAAGCGGACGTACTACACGCTGAACCCCGGCGGGCCGGGGCACGGATATTTTAAACGGCTGTTCATCGACCGCCGGTTCGAGGCGGGTGAGGAGCCGGAGAATTACAGCTTTGTGCAGGCGCTGGTGACGGACAACCGGGCGCTGATGCGGCAGCAGCCGGAGTATTTGAAGCAGCTGGAAACGCTGCCGCCGAAGCTGCGCGAGGCGTGGCTGTATGGGTCGTGGGACGTGTATGAGGGGCAGTTTTTTGAGGACTTCCGCGACGTGCCGGAACACTATGAGGACCGGCAGTGGACGCACGTGATCGAGCCGTTTGCGCCGGACAAGGGGTGGACGGTCTGCCGGAGCTATGACTTCGGGTATGGAAAGCCGTTTTCCTGTGCGTGGTGGGCGGTCGATTACGACGGCGTGATCTACCGCATTCTGGAGCTTTACGGATGCACGCGGATGCCGAACGAGGGCGTCAAGTGGACGCCGGACCGGCAGTTTGCCGAGATCAGGCGGATTGAGACGGAGCATCCGTGGCTCAAGGGCCGGGAGATCACGGGCGTGGCGGACCCGGCGATCTGGGACGCCTCGCGCGGGGAAAGCGTGGCGCAGACGGCGGCGCGGTACGGCGTGTATTTTACGCCGGGCGACAACGAGCGCATCGCGGGCTGGATGCAGTGCCATTACCGGCTGCAGTTCGATGAGAACGGGTACCCGCGTATGTATGTATTCAAAAACTGCAAAGCATTTATCCGGACGGTGCCGCTGATGCTGTATTCACAGACGCGGCCGGAGGATCTGGACACGGCGATGGAGGATCATGTGTGCGACGAATGGCGGTATTTCTGTATGTCGCGGCCGGTGAAGCCGATGATGCAGGCGCAGACGGCGGCGGTCTGGTCAGACCCGCTGAATCAAATCAGAAGCTAGGAGGAAGCAATGGAGGTACGGACAACAGGCGTTCCCGTCATTGGGGCGCGGGAGCTGCGGCGGGCGGCGGACATTCTGCGCCGCTACAAGCAGGGCAAGCAGAATCTGGAACGGCGCATCATCGCCGACGAGGACTGGTGGAAGCTGCGGCAGTGGCGGCAGTTTTCGGATAAGGGAAACCCGAATGATGACCGGCCCGCGTCCGGGTGGCTGTTCAACGTCATCATGGGCAAGCATGCGGACGCGGTCGCGGCCTATCCGGGGCCGGTTATCCGCCCGCGAGAGCCGGACGACCGGCAGGAGGCGCAGATGCTCTCGTCGATCATCCCATGCATTCTGGAGCAGAACGACTTTGAGGAGGTCTACTCCGACACGTGCTGGCAGAAGATGAAGGAGGGCACGGGCGTGTGGGGCGTGTACTGGGATCAGGATAAGCTCGGCGGACTGGGGGATATCTCCATCCGGCCCGTGAATGTGCTGAATCTGTTCTGGGAGCCGGGCGTGACGGATATCCAGAAGTCGCAGAATGTGTTCTATCTGGAGCTGGAGGACAACGAGACGCTGCTGGCGGCGTATCCGCAGCTGGCGGGGAAGCTCGGCGGGAGCAGCGCGGTGCTTTCGCGGTACCGGACGGACGATGCGGTCGATCTTTCGGAGAAGACGCTGGTGGTGGACTGGTATTACAAGAAGCGTGTGGGCGGCAGGACGGTGCTGCACTACTGCAAGTATGTGGGCGAAACGGTCCTGTACGCGACGGAGAACGACACGTTCATGCCGTCGGTCACGCGGGAGGCGCGGGACCCGGAGACGGGCGAGACGGTTCTGGTGCAGACGCCGGTGCGTGCGCCTGCGTGTGAGCGGGGGCTGTATGACGACGGGGAGTATCCGTTCATCTTTGACCGGCTGTTTCCCATCGAGGGCTCGATCTGCGGGTACGGCTATATTGACATCGGCAAGGGCGCGCAGGAGCAGATCGACCGGATGGATCAGGCCATCGTGAAGAACACGATCATGGCGGCGACACCGAGGTGGTTCCGCCGCTCGGACGGGTCGGTCAACGAGCAGGAGTATGCGGACTGGACAAAGCCGTTTGTGCACGTGGACGGGAATCTGGGGCAGGATTCTCTGCAGCAGGTGCAGGTCAATATGCTGCCGGGCATCTGCGTGCAGGTGCTGAACAACAAGATCGAGGAGCTCAAATGGACGACGGGCAACACGGACGTGACGAACGGACAGGTTTCGTCCGGCGTGACGGCGGCCTCGGCCATTGCGGCTTTGCAGGAGGCGTCCGGGCGCAGCTCACGCGCGTCGACGCAGTCGGCGTACCGAGCCTATGCGCGGCTCATCCGCATGGTGATCGAGCGCATCCGGCAGTTTTATGATCTGCCGCGCAGGTTCCGCATTGCGGGTCTGAGCGGGGCGGAGGAATTTGTGTCCTACTGCAATGCGCGGCTGAAGGCGCAGAGCATGGGGCCGGAGGCGCTCATGCGGACGCCGGTGTTCGATGTGACGGTCACGGCACAGAAGCACACGGCGTATACGAAGCTGGCGCAGAATGAGCTGGCGCTGCAGTTTTTCCAGCTGGGCTTTTTCCGGCCGGAGATGGAGCAGCAGGCGCTGGCGTGCCTCGACATGATGGATTTTGACGGCAAGCAGCAGATCTTGCAGAAGCTCCGTTCGGGTGCGGATGCGGCGGCGTGGCAGCGGATGGCGCTGACGCTGGCGGGACGGTATGAGCCGGAGCTGTACGAGCGGCTGGCAGGACAGCCCTCGCCGGAGGCTCCGGGGACGGTTCGGACGGCGAAAAAGCAGGACGCGGAACCGGCCAGAGTGCAGCAGGCGCGAAAACGCGCCGGAGAGGCGGCGCAGCCGGGATGATCGAGGTATGGCTGGACAGAACGGCGCTGACGGTGCGCGGCCACGCGGGTTTTTCGCGGTACGGCAGCGATATCGTCTGTGCGGCGGCGTCGATGCTGGCGTTTGCGCTGGCAGAGGCGGTGCAGGCGGCGGGGATGAAAACGCCGCCGGTGATCGAATCGGGCTGCGGACGCTTCCGGCTGGAGGCGTTCGCGGACGGACAGGAGCAGGCGCGGCTGGATGGGATGTTTGAGACGGTTCGCGCGGGATACCGGCTGCTTTCGGCGCGGTATCCGGATCATGTGCGGGTTTTGGGTGAACGTGACCCTGAAAATATGATGCAGAGACCCGAGCGTCGCCCGCTTGAAGGGCAGAAGGAGGAAAAGGATGAAAAACTTTGATTGGCTGCAGGCATTTGCGATGGAGCAGCAGGAGCAGCCGGAGCCGGGCGTATCGGCGGACGCCGCGCCGCAGGATGAGCAGGAGCGCGCAGAGGCGTTCCGGGCGCTCATCCAGGGATCGTATAAGAAGGACTATGACAGGCAGGTGCAGATGATCGTGCGCGAACGGCTGAAAAACTGCGCGAGAAGCGAGCAGGTGCTGAAGTCTCTGGGGCCGGCACTGGAAAAGACCTTCGGCGTAGATGCGGCACAGCTCACGCCGGAACAGGCAGAGCGGCTGGCCGCGTGCGCACCGGAAGGGAGAGTTCCGGCAACGCCGGAGCAGCGCGAGGAGGCGATGCGGCAGGGGTATGAGGCGCTTCGGGAGCAGTTTGCGGCGGTGCGCGAGGCGTATCCGGGCGCGCAGCTGCACGAGGAGCTGGAAAGCCCCGTGTTCATGCGCCTTGTCATGCGCGGCGTGGATGCCAGAAGCGCTTACGAGCTGACACATTTACGGGAGCTTCGTGCAGGCGCGATGGCATACGGCGCAAGACGCGCACGTGAGGAGCTGACGGCGGCCATGCAGGCGGGTTACCTCCGCCCGCGCGAGAGCGGCATGGCCCCGGCAGCGGGCGGCGCATTTGCCGAGAGTCCGGAGCACTGGTCCAGACAGACGAGAGAGGAACTGAAGGCGCGGGCCAGACGGGGCGAGACCGTCCGGCTCTGAGAAAAGGAGAGATTTTAATGAATCTGAAGCAGGAACTGAATTTGCAGCTGTTTGCCGACGCGGGTACGCTGGTGAACGCCAGCGGCAATTACGTGAACGCGTATTCCGGTGAGACGAGCGCGTTCCCGGATGGCGGCGGTATGACGGCGTCCATGAAGACGTTTTACGACACGGAGCTGCTGGAAAACGCGCGTCCGGAGCTCATCCACACGCAGTTTGCACGCAAGCAGGCGCTGCCTGCCGGACGCGGCAAGACCGTGGAATGGCGCAAGTGGAACACGCTTGAGGACGCGGGCGCGCTGACCGAGGGTGTCATTCCGACGGGCCAGAAGTTTGGCCAGAGCGCTGTGACGCAGGCCATCACGCAGTACGGCACGTATGTGTCCGTGTCCGACCAGCTGGAGCTGCACGCCATTGACGACGTGATCCTCGGTGCGGCGGAGGAGCTGGGCGCGTCCGCCGGTACGACGCAGGATAAGCTGGTGCGCAATGTCGCCGCAGCGGGCACAAATGTGCAGTACTGCGACAAGGTCGGCACGAACGGCGCACATACCGCCGTGACCAGCCGCGCAGGTCTGGACACCACCGCGAAGCTGACACCGGACGAGGTCAACAAGGCCGTGACGCTGCTCAAAAAGCTCAAGGCCCCGAAGATCGACGGCAAGTATATCGCCATCATCCATCCGTCCGTGGCATATGATCTGCGCTCGTCCGAGGCCTGGATCGAAGCGCACAAGTATGCGGGTCTGACGGAGCTGTTTACCGGCGAGATCGGCGAGCTGCATGGCGTGCGCTTCATCGAGACGACTGAGGCCAAGATCTTCAACGGTGAGGGCTGCCCGGTCAAGACGGCGGCGGACGAGTCCAAGGGTACGCCTGCGGTGTATTACAGCGTCTATGCAACGCTGTTCCTCGGCAAGGATGCCTACGGCATGATCGACCCCGAGGGCGGCAATCTGGAGATGATCATCAAGGATAAGGGCCAGGTCGGCGGACCGCTGAACCAGTTCTCGACGCTGGGCTACAAATTCTCCAGCGCGGCGAAGATCCTGTATGAGGACCGCATGGTGCGTGTGGAGAGCTGCGGCGCTTATTCCGCAGAGGACGAAGCAAACTGAGGAAGCCAGATGGAGACCGGCGAAAGCCGGTCTCCGGAAAAGACGGAACAGAAAAGGAGAATTGCTATGGAAAACGCATTTGCAGTCATGAAGACCATCACGCTGCCGCGCGCGGGCGGCACGGAGCAGCAGTCGGTGTTTGTCTGCGTCAACGGACGCACGTTTCAGGTGCCGCGCGGCAAGGCGGTCGAGGTGCCGGAGCCGGTGTATGAGGTGCTGGAAAACGCAAGACGGCAGCTGGAGGCGGCACGGAAGCTCGAGGATGAGCTGGCCGCCGGCTGAGGGCTGCGGACAGAAGAAAGGAGGCGGGGCGCATGACCATCCGCGAGGCGCTTGAGACGGTCGACCGGCTCAAGCCCAACCAGTATGGGAGCGCGGACAAGCTGCGCTGGCTGTCGGAGCTGGACGGAGCGGTGTACCGCGAGATCCTGACGCAGCATGAGACGCAGACGGCGGCGTTCGCGGGCTATACGCCGGAGGCGGATCTGGACGGGACGGTGCTTCTGATCGAGTGGCCGTATGACGAAATTTACCGGTGGTATCTGGAGATGAAGATCGACGACGCCAACGGGGAGATGACGAAGTACAACAATTCCGCCGCCAAGTACAATATGTACTATCAGGCGTACCAGAACGCGTACAACCGGGCGCATCTGCCGAAGAGCGAAGCGGCGTATATCAAGCTGTAGGGGGGATAGCGGGATGTTTTATCCAAAGCTGACGGAGCAGCGGCAGCAGACGCTGACGACCGAGGCGTTTCTCGGCTATGACCACGATCTGAAGCTTTCTGACGGGGAATTCTACGACATGGAGAATCTGACGTCGGACTGCTATCCGCTGCTTGCGCCGAGAGTGCGGCGGGGGACGGTGCAGGCGCTTTCAGGGGCGCAGGCGATCTGCGCGCGGGACAGGCTGTGCTGGGTGCAGAATCAGGTTTTGCATATCAACGGCGCGTCCATGGAGGCGTATATGCCGTCGGTGAACATCAAGGCGGGAGAAAAGCAGCTCGTGTCCATGGGCGCGTATCTGTGTATCTTCCCAGACGGAATTTACTTCAACACGGAGGACTACTCCGATAACGGGTACATGGGGCATGAGAATACGGTCGACGCGGCGGAAACGCCGATCAGCGTGTCGCTGTGTCTTGCGGACGGGCAGGCGCTGACACTGAGCTTCTCGCAGGCGGCGCAGCCGGAAAGCCCGTCGAACGGGCAGTATTGGCTGGACACGTCGGGGAGTCTGCACACCATCAAGCAGTGGGCCGAGGCCTCGGGGCAGTGGGTGTCCGTGCCGACGGTGTATGTGAAGCTGGCGGCGAACGGCATCGGCAAGGGCTTCAAACAGTATGACGGCATTGAGATCTCCGGGCTTTCCGGGAACGAGCAGCTCAAAAAGCTGAACGGCAGCCAGATTTTATACGGCGCAGACGAGAGTTCTATCGTCATCGTGGGGCTGATCGACCAGGCAGCGGAGGTCACGAGCGGGACGGTGAAGACGGCCCGGCGCGTGCCGGATATGGACTTTATCACCGAATGCGGCAACCGGCTCTGGGGCTGCAAGTACGGCGTGGCGGACGGGAAGACGGTGAACGAGCTTTACTGCTGCAAGCTGGGCGATTTTAAAAACTGGGCGTGCTATCAGGGGGTGGCGACGGATTCGTGGCGGGCCAGCTGCGGCACGGACGGAAAGTGGACGGGCGCGGCGACGCTGGCCGACAGTCCGATGTTTTTCAAGGAGGACTGCTTCCACCGGGTCTATCCGTCGGCCTCGGGCGCGCATCAGGTCGTGGTGCAGAAGTGTGCGGGTGTGCAGAACGGGTCGAGCAAGAGCCTCGTGGTGGTGGACGACCGGCTGTATTACAAGTCGCGCATGGGCGTGTGCGTGTACGACGGGAGCCTGCCGCAGGAGATCGGCGGCTGCTTCGGCACGGTGCTGTATGCCAACGCGGCCGCGGGCGGTGTGCGCGGGAAATACTTCATCAGCATGGAGGATGCGGCGCACAGCTGGTCGCTGTTCGTCTACGACACGCGCAAGGGTCTGTGGCACCGGGAGGACAGCACGCACGCAAGCGAGTTTGCGCGGGTCGGCGACGAGCTGTATTTCCTTGAAAATGGAACGCTCAGGACCGTTTACGGCACAGCCGGGACGAAGGACGGGCCGGTCGGGTGGATGGCGGAGACGGGGATCATGACGTATGGCCTTGTCGGAAAGAAATACGTCTCGCGCATCAATCTGCGGATGCAGCTGCCGAAGGGGTCGAGCGTCGATTTCTGGGTGCAGTATGATTCGGACGGCGTGTGGCGGCACTGCGGGCACATTGAAGGCCGGGGGTTGCGGACGTTCCTGCTGCCGATCCGGCCCGCGCGGTGCGACCATCTGAAGTTCCGGCTGACGGGAAAGGGTGAGATGAAGCTGTTCAGTCTGGCGAGAGTGCTGGAAGGCGGAAGCGATGTATAACGCGTTCTGTAGGGGCCGATGCCCACATCGGCCCGGCAGAATGCACGTCCGAAACGAAAAACGCTGCGGCGAAATTGAAGGTTCCCAGTGGGCCGGTGTGGGCATCGGCCCCTACAACGTACGGAAGGAGGTGCAGAGGATATGGGAAGTTTAACGCTTGCATATCCGTCCATTGCGGGGAAGACGGCGCAGGAGCAGCTGGAGAGTATGCGGCGGTATCTGTGCGGGATGGCGGAGCAGCTGAATCTTGCCGACTGGTCGGCACGGGCGACGCTGACGGAGATCGCGCAGGCAATCGACGCGGACAGCCTGCCGGAGGCGGAGAAGAAGACAACGCTTTCGGGATACGCGGCTTTAAAGTCCCTCATCATCAAGACGGCGGATTTTGCGGCGGCGAATTCGGAGGTCTGGTCGGCGAAGCTTGCGGGGAATTATGTCGCGGCGTCGGACTTCGGGACGTATCTGGAAAAGACGCAGCTGACGATCGAGGGCAATTCCGTCGGGATCAAACAGCTGTATGATTACACGGCGGGCGTGAACAACGCGTTTTCCGTGAATGCGCAGCAGTATATCAAGACGGGGCTGCTGTATTACAACGACGTGACGCCGGTGTACGGTGTGGGCGTGGGCAATATCGAGACGACCGTAACAGACGGCGGCGGAAGGATCGTCGACCGGACGAAAAACGAACTGCTGACCGTGACGCCGAAACGCATTTCCTTCTGGCAGGAGGGGATGGAGGTTGCGTATCTGTCGGAGAAGAAGCTGCATTTCCCGTCCGGAACACTGGAGGCGTACAACGCGAAGCTGACCGGGACGATCACGGCGGCGGCAGGCTCGGCCTTTGGGCCGTGGACGATCTCGGACGGGAGCATCTACCGCGTGGAAAACGTGTTCGGCAGCAGCGCGGGTATGTATTTTGGGACGGGCGGCCTCTCCGTATCAGACCGGTTTCAGGTGGACGCGAACGGATATCTGACGTGCTCCGGCGCGACGATCTCCGGCGCGATCAGGGCCACGAGCCTGAATGTGACGGGCGCAAGCATCACGGGGCTTACGGTCGATGCGGCAAACGTCACTGGCAATTTGTCTGCTTCGCGTATCAACGGCGGCATTCTGGATTTCAACAACTTTTCGGTCAATCACCTGTCGGCAAACGACATTACGACGGGGCTTTTATCGGCGGATTATATCAAGCTGGGCGGCGATATGGCGGTATACGATGCGCTGAACAGCGGTACCGTCGGCGGGTGGCTCGGCTATACGACGGGCGCTTACGGCGGCGCGGGGATCCATATGCAGAGTGGGCTTGGCGAGGTCGTGGCGACGGCAAGCGGCGCGAAGCTCTGCTATGGTGGCAATACGCTCTCCGTCACGGAGGGCGGCGCGCAGACGAACTGCCGAATGGCGGTAGGCGGCGATCTGGTCGTGAGCGGCAGTGCGGCGCCGTCTGTTGACGGCGCGGGATCGCTCGGGTTTTCCGATTACCGGTGGTCGGTCGTGTACGCGCAGACGGGCACGATCACTACATCTGATCGGGAGAAGAAGACGGACATTTCGTATGCGCTGGAACGCTATGACGCGCTGTTTGAGAAGCTGCGTCCGGCAAGCTACCGGCTGAAAAGCGGCACGTCCGGCAGGACGCACACGGGGCTTGTCGCGCAGGATGTGGAGCAGGCGCTGCGGGAGTGCGGATTGACGGGAAAGGAACTCGCGGCCTTTGTGAAAACGCCGAGGGAAGACGGCGGCGCAGACTACGGCCTGCGCTATGAGGAGCTGATCGCCCTGTGCATCCGGCAGGTCCAGATGCTGCGGGAAAAAGTGAGAAAATTGGAGGAAACGGCATGAGTAAGCTTTCGAATGCGATCGGCGCGCTGCGTATGGGGCTGGTGGAGGCGATCAACGCCTCCGAGCTCCCGCCGTGCGTCGTCGGAATGGTGCTCGATCAGGTGCGCGAGCAGGTGCGGCTGCTCGAGGCGCGGGAGGACGCGGAAACAGAGGAGAAAAAGGAGGAGGACAATGGCGCTTTACAGAGTGCAGGGTAACGGAAAGGCTCCGGCAGGGCTGCAGGCGGGCGACGAGGTCGTGACGGGCGGCGGCACGTACCGCATTCTCGGCGTAAACGCAGACGGCAGCTACCGCAGCTCGCTCAGCAACAAGTATCAGACGATCTATAACTATCGCGGCAGCTACGGAACGGCTCCGGCCGGTCAGACGGACACAGCGCAGGTCAGAACGCCCAGTTATACGCCGTCCGGCGCGGCAAGCGAGGCGAAGGCGGCGCTGGACCGGGTGCTGTCGGAGAAGCCCGGCAGCTATACGTCCCGGTGGGACAGCGAGCTGGACGCGCTTTATGATCAGATCGCGAACCGGAAGGCGTTTTCCTACGATCTGGGGGCAGACCCGATGTACCGGCAGTACCGGGAGCAGTACCAGAGCGCGGGACGGCTGGCGATGGAAAACACGATGGGCGCGGCGGCGTCTCTCACGGGCGGCTACGGCTCAAGCTACAGCCAGCAGGCGGGGCAGCAGGCGTACAACGCGTATCTGCAGAAGCTCAACGAGGTCGTGCCGGAGCTCTACGCGCAGGCGCGCAGTCAGTATGACCGCGAGGGCTCGGCGCTTTCCGAGCGCTATGCGCTCATCAGCAGCCGTGAAAAGAGCGACTATGACCGCTACCGCGACCAGGTGTCGGATTATTACGCGGCACTGTCCGACGCGCGCGGCGCGTATCAGAGCGAGGCGCAGCGCAGCGAGAATCTGGCGCTGCAGTATGCGAAGCTGGCGAACGACAATTACTGGAATGAGCTGAACTATCGCTCCGACCGGGAGGACGCGGCGAACGCGCAGTACTGGAAGCAGCTCGCCTACGCGGACAAGCAGGCTGCGGCGGCAGAAAAGGCGGCGCAGGCCCGGCAGAAGGCGGCGCAGGCGGGCACGGCGAAGGACAAGCAGACAAAGCGCTCGTCTTCCCTTGCCAGAGGCAGAGGCGAAAAGCGCGGCAGAACGGCGCCCGGCACGGCGCGCCGCGATGAGATCAACTGAAAAGGCCGGAAGGAGGAGAACAGATGACAAAGCTTCCGGGCGCAAAGCCAAGCCCGCGCATTGCGGGCGGTGTGCTGCGCTGGTACGCGGGCGATACGTTTTCTGTGGCGCTGGCGCTGGAGCTGCGCGATCAGGACGGCGATCCGGTCACGGTCGGCGCGTCCGACAGTCTGACGGTCAGCTTTTTTGACGCGTCGCACGCGCCGGTGCATACGTTTCAGTTTGACCGCGTGACAGGCGGGCAGGCAACGCTGACGTTTGACAATACGGTCAGCGCAAAATTTCCGAAGGGTGCGTATTTCTATGACATTTTGTATACGCACGGCGACAAAACAACGCTTGCGCGGGACAACCGCGCGGCGGCAGAGTGAGGTGCGGATATGCGGGTAGAGATTCCGAATACGATCACAGCAACCATTGGCGGACTGATCTCCAGAGGTGTGAAGGCGGTTGAGGTCACGGACGGGGGACGGCTCGTCTTCACGCTGACGGACGGCAGCACCGTCGATGTTGGAAGCGTCGTGGGGCCGCAGGGCGAGAAGGGCAGCACCGGCGCGCAGGGCCCGAAGGGCGATACCGGCGCGCAAGGCCCAAAAGGCGAGACGGGTGCACAGGGGCCAAAAGGCGAAACAGGCGCGCAAGGGCCAAAGGGTGAAACAGGCGCGCAGGGTGAGAAGGGCGACACCGGCGCACAGGGTCCGAAGGGCGACACCGGCGCACAGGGCCCAAAGGGCGACCCCGGCGAACGCGGCCCGAAGGGGGAAACCGGCGCACAGGGTCCGAGGGGCGAGACTGGCGCGGGCTTTCTCGTGAAGGGGTATTATGAGACGGCCTCCGCGCTGGAAGCGTCCGTGCAGGCGCCGATGGCGGGCGACGCTTACGGCGTCGGTACGTCGGAGCCGTATGACATTTATATTTTCGACGGCGTAACAGAGAGCTGGATCAACAATGGGCCGCTTCAGGGCGCAAGGGGCGAAAAGGGAGACAAGGGCGACCCCGGCGCGGACGGCGCGCCCGGAAAGGACGGCGCACAGGGCCCGGCGGGTGCGGACGGTACGCCGGGGCAGGATGGCACAACGTTCACGCCGTCTGTTTCTGCAGCCGGTGTTCTCAGCTGGACGAACGACGGCGGGAAGCAGAACCCGGCCAGCGTCAGCATCAGAGGCCCGGCGGGGACACCCGGGCAGGATGGGTCTGCCGGGCCGGCAGGTGCGGACGGTGCGCCGGGACAGGACGGCACGACCTTTACGCCCCATGTTTCCGCAGCCGGTGTTCTCAGCTGGACGAACGACGGCGGAAAACAGAACCCGGCCAGCGTCAGCATCAAAGGCCCGGCGGGCGCAGCAGGCAAAGACCCGGAGCCGTTTTATGTGACCTGCACGCTGTCGGGGCAGGATGTGTACGACGAGGATGCTACACATGATAAGTCATTCGCTGAGATCCTTGCCGCCCATCAGGCAGGGCGGCCATGCCGTGCAATTTTGACGCTGGCCGGGAGCACTGGTGATGATACCGTGCTGCTTCCGCTGGCAGAGCTGCATGCGGACGCTTCGGACGGATATGCAAAATTTGTGCTGACAGAAATGACGCAGGGCGATACGCCGGAAGAACTGAGGGTCCGCTACGTGTGGATCAATTCGGCGGACGCCGCAGAGGGCTTCTGGGGAACCAGATATACGCTGTCCGGCGATGAGACTTTCCTGCCGGATGTGACGGCCTCCGACAACGGAAAGTTCCTGCGGGTGTCCAATGGCGCATGGGCGGCGGCGACGATCACGAACGCGAATGGAGGCAGCTTCTGATGGCGGATTTTTTGACATTTGACACCGACCTCACGGCGGTCGCGAACGCGATCAGAGCCAAGGGAGGCACATCCGCGCAGCTGATCTATCCGTCTGGCTTCGTGTCGGCAATTCAAGCGATCCAGACCGGTATTACGCCGAAGTTGGTCGTCACAACGACACCAGGGGCTGCGATCACAGCGACGCCTGCAGAAGGTTTCAAGGTGGTAAAGGGAACCGCCGGTGCTGACGGAATGTGTACGCTGGAGTTGCCAAAGGCGGGCACATGGCACGTGACGGCAATGGCAAACAGTGTAAGTAACAGCCAGCACATCGTAATTGGAACACAGAATATGCTTCTGCCGCTATATCACGATACCTTTGCCAACAATACATGGGAAGAGATTATTACAGTGTGCAGGACCGGGATCGCCCCGGACAGCTGGGCCGTGGGCGACAGCAAGACCATGAACATCGGCGGGACGGCCTATCAGGTCGATATCATCGGCAAGAATCATGACGAGTATGCGGACGGCTCCGGCACGGCTCCGCTGACATTCCAGCTGCATGATTGTTACAGCGAAGCAAAGCAGATGTACAGCACCAACCTGAGCGGTCTCGGCTGGAAGAACACCGATATGCGCCTGACCTATCTGCCTGCAATTCTGGCGCTGATGCCGGCGGAGGTGCAGAACGGCATTCGCGCGGTAAACAAGAAGACATCTGAGGGGGGCAACAGCACGACGATTGAGACAGTATCGGACACGCTGTTCCTGCTCAGCGAGGTGGAGATTTTCGGGACTGCAAGTTCTTCCGTAGCCGGGGAAGGAAGCCAATACGACTATTACAAGGCAGGCAACCCGAAGATCAAGAAGAGAGAAGGCGTTGACGAGTTCTGGTGGGAACGGTCGTCAGCCAGCGGCGGTATGTTTTGCAGAGTCAGAGCAAACGGCCAGGCGGGCGCGTCCAATGCCTCAAGCAGCCTCGGCGTAAGCTTTGCGTTCTGCTTCTGAAGGGAGGAAGCGTATGGAATATCTGAAGGTAAACGGAACGGAGTACCCCGCGCACTTCTGCGGAAAGCAGATCGACCGCGAATGGGATGGCCGCGCGTCGAAAACCGTCACGCTTGCCATGCCGTATGCACAGGCTGTGCAGCTGTTTGTGGATGGGCTGCGCTGGGGAATCGTCCGGCGTGAGGCCGACGCAGATGACGCGGCGCAGGAGCAGGACTGCTCCGGCTACTGCGTCGCAGGCCCGATCACAGACAACCGGGACGGGACGCTCAGTATTAAAATGGGCAGCTATACGCAGCTGGAGCAGGCGCTGCGGGAGCTGGAGGAGGCGCTGGCATGACGAGACTGGAACGGGAAACGCTTGCACGGATCAGGGAGCGTCTGGCGATCTTCGACCCCGGCGCGGCGAAGAAGCTGGCGGCCCTGCTGCCGGTGCTCAGGCGCTTCGCACAGAGCTACGCGGCGCTCGGGCCGGCAGCGAAAAAGACCATCGAGGCGCTGCTGCCGGAGCTGGCGGCGCTGCTGGAGGCGGCGGAAGGAGCGATGCAATGAGTGCGGAGCAGACGGGCGCATTCTTCGCGCTTGTAAGCGTGTGCAGCGGGCTTGGTTCCGTGCTGAGTCTGCTGCTGCTTCTGGCAAAGCCGGTGCGCGGGCGGCTGTTCGGCCTCAGCGCGATCCGGGAAGGGCAGCGCTGTATGCTGCGCGCGGATATGCTGGCGGCATATTATAAGCATAGGGAAGAAAAAACCATCCGGCAGTATGAATATGAGAATTTTCTCTATGAATACAAGGCGTATAAGGCGCTGCACGGCAATTCGTTCATCGAGCGCATTGCCCGTGAGGTCGCCGAATGGGAGATCGTGACATAGGCACAGGTACAGGAAAGGAGCTTTGGAGGTATGGAACAGTTTTTGAAGCGCATCGAAAATCTGCTGACGGTCAAGTCAATCGTGACGCTGGCGCTGACGGCGGTGTTCGCCTGTCAGGCGGTCAGGGGCGAGGTCAGCCAGGACTTTATGATGATCTATACGACGGTCATCGCGTTTTATTTCGGGACGCAGGCGCAGAAGCTGCAGAGCGGCGCGGAGACACGGCATGACGACGGCGCATCCGAGTAATTACACGAAGGGCCGCAGCGCACCCATCGAGTTTCTTGTGCTGCACTACACGGCCGGGCGCAACGACTCCGCCGCGGCGGGACTCAAATATTTTGAGTCCCCGCGCGGGGCCTCGGCCCACTATTTTGTCGACCGGAACGGCTGGCTGCAGTCGGTCAGCGACGAGGATACGGCATGGTCGGTCGGCACGGCGGGCGTTTATACGCAGAAGCACCCGCGCTGCCGCAACGGCAACTCGATCTCCATCGAGATGTGCTGCCGGTATGACGCGGGGCGCTACTGGCTGGAGGACGCGGTCGTGGCGAACGCGGCGCTGCTGACAAGAAGGCTGATGCGCAAGTACGGCATTCCGATCGAAAACGTGCTGCGGCATTATGACGTGGTCAGCAAGCGGTGCCCCGCAATGTGGGTGGACGACGAGAACGCGTGGCACGCGTTCAAACGGCAGGTCATGGAGGTGATGGAGATGACGAAGGAGGAGCTGCTTTCTCTGAAGGGAACGGGCGACCATCCGTCCGACTGGGCGCTGCAGGCGGCGCAGTGGGCCAAGGAGAACGGCATTTTTACCGGCGACAGCGCGGGCAACTTCGGCTGGCAGCAGCCGGTCACGCGCGAGGCCGTGGCGAAGCTGCTGTACGAATACGATCAGGCACGTAACGTTGACAGCGGCGCGGCGGACATGGTAAAATAAGCGGGAAGAAGGAACACGCGGAAAGGGGGGAGGCGGATGCTGGAGATTCTGCTGATCAGTGCGGGCGCGGTATTGGAGACGCTGTTCATCATGCGCTCTTATAAGCGGCGCGATGCGTCGTCTGTCGTGCTCAAGACCATGGCGTCGGTGGTGTTCGTGCTGCTGGGGCTGCTGGAGCTGCGGCGGATGGGGCCGAGTTTGTACGGATGGTATGTCGTGGCGGGACTGACGCTCGGAATGCTGGGCGATCTGCTTCTGGCGCTGCGGTTTTTGTCGGAAAAGCTGCACCGGCTGTTCTTCGCTGCTGGCTCCGTGTCGTTTTTTCTGGGCCATATCGTGTATATTCTCGCGATCCTGGCGCTCTGCCCGGCGGCGTGGCTGTACGCGATCCCCATCGCGGTGGTGGCGCTGGGCGCGGCCTGCTTCTACGCATACGCCAAGGAGGTGCGCGCGGGCAAAATTACGCCGCTCGGCGTGCTTTATATCGGCGGCGTTTTGTTCATGACGGCCTGCGCGGCGACGGGCGCGTTTATCGAGTCCAACCGGGCGCTGTTCCTGTTCTTTGTCGGCGGCATCTGCTTCTCGACGAGCGATAATATGCTGGTCGTGCTCTCCTTCGGCAAAAACGACAGCCCCTACCGCAACGCGGTTCTGCACGTGCTGTACTATATGGCGCAGATCTTTATCGCGCTGACGATCAAGTTTGTGTAAAGCAGCGCATTCGAAGCAAGCAACGGGGCTGTTTCGCGGCAGCCCCGTTGACAGTCCGCCATGCCTGCGTATAATAAGCAAAGCATATTGCATGATGCACATCACGCAATATGCTTGACAGAAAAATAAAAACGTCAGACGCAGTGCGATCCGATCAGGCCGGTTTGCGCTGCGTCTGTTGTTTTCGGGCCGGAAGCGATTGCAGAAAGGTCTTGCCGCGCGTGCTGGCTGGGAAATCAGGTGCAGGGACCATGCAGATACGAAAAATATGTCTGACTGCAGCAGTGACTGCGATCATTCTGTCCGCTGCTGCGGCGATCTGCCGCAGCTCCGCGTAACGCTCCCGGTCATATTGGTCCTTCCCATATTGCAGCCCGGCCTGCGCGATATCGTCCGTGTGGGAAAAGGCGGTGATGAGCGGCTGCATAACGCCGAAGGACAGCACAATGACCGACAGGAACGTCTCAGCAGACAGCGTGCCGCGCATGGAGAGCAGGCACCCGACCGGCAGAATGCCGAGCAGCGTCGACGGCAGGATCGTCATGCCCGCGCCGGTGCGTGATGTCAGGGACTATTGTGAATCTATGGGCGAGGATCTGGATGATTTCGAGTCCGATGTGGGCGCGAATTACAAGCTGCGCTATGAGGTGCAGGAAATCGATACGGCTTCCGAGCGCAAAATGAGCACCCTGACTCTGCTGCAGAGCGGCTGCTTTTTGACAGACTGACAAAAAATCGATGCAGAAAGGCGGGTTTTTGGGGCGAATCTGCCATTGACATTTGCTGGCCCGCTGTATATAATGACCCCAGAAATCAGGGAAGGAGCCGACACGCGATGAAAAAGCTGTTTACCACCGCTATGATGATGCCCATGTGCATGCGCTGCATGTGCATGTTTTCGCGTACTCAAAAATCGGCTCGCTTTGTTTCATAAATTTCCATATTGGCAGTCAAACCGCCAATGCCGGAGCTGAGAAACGATGTGAGTTTCCCGGCTCTTTTTATTTGTCTCAGAAAACCTATTAAAACACTGTGGAAGGGGATTTCCCATGATCGAGCTGAAACACCTCGGCAAAATCTATTCCTCGGCCTCCGGCAGCGTGGAAGCGCTGAAGGATGTGAACCTGACCATCGCGGACGGCGAGATCTTCGGTATCATCGGCCTGTCCGGCGCGGGCAAATCGACGCTGGTGCGCTGCATCAACCTGCTCGAACGTCCGACCTCCGGCGAGGTCTGGGTCGACGGGCAGAACCTGACGGCGCTCAGCGAGAAGGCGCTTTTACAGGTACGCCGGCAGATCGGCATGATCTTCCAGAGCTTCAACCTGCTTGAGCAGCGGTCGGTCCTGCGCAACGTCTGCTTCCCGCTTGAAATTTCCGGCACGCCGAAGGCGGAGGCAAAGAAGCGCGCGGAGGAGCTGCTGAAGGTCGTGGGCCTTGCCGACAAGGCCGCAAGCTTCCCCTCGCAGCTGTCCGGCGGACAGAAGCAGCGCGTGGCAATCGCCCGTGCGCTGGCGACCAATCCCCGGTACCTGCTGTGCGACGAGGCGACCAGCGCACTCGACCCCAACACGACGCGCTCCATTCTGGAGCTGCTGCGCGAGATCAACAAGACGCTCGGCGTGACGATCATTGTCATCACGCACGAGATGAAGGTCATCGACCAGATCTGCGACCGCGTGGCCGTCATCGATAAAAGCTGCATCGCCGAGGAGGGCCGCGTGGCGGACGTGTTCACGAACCCGAAGTCCGATATTGCGCGCGAGCTTGTGCTCCCACAGGAGCGGCCGGTGCTCGATCCCACGACCGGCGGGCGGAAGCTCCGCCTGATCTTCAATGGCGAGGATACGCAGAAGCCCGTCATTTCCGAAATGATCCTGGCCTGCCGCGTGCCGGTGAACGTGCTGTTCGCCGATACGAAATCCGTCGAGGGCGCGGCCTACGGCCATATGATCCTCGAGCTGCCGAACGACGAGCACGACGCGGAAAAGGTCGTCAGCTGGCTGAAAAACAGCGGACTGACGTGGAAGGAGGAGCGGTAAATGGCTACCGAATATTTCGTAAAGCTCTGGGACAACAACATTATCCAGCTGGGCATCTGGCAGACGGTCTACATGACTGCGCTCACCACGATCTTCGCGTATCTCATCGGCCTGCCGCTGGGCGTCATTCTCTGGGCGACGGACAAGGACGGGCTGCACCCCAACAAGGGCGTCAACACCGTGCTCGGCTTCATTGTGAACTTCTTCCGCTCCATCCCGGCGGTCATTCTCATGGTTGCCATGATCCCGGCGGCGAAGCTGCTGCTCGGCACCTCGACCGGCAACGGCGCGGTCATCGTCACATTGATCATCGCCGCCGCGCCGTATGTGGCGCGCATGGTCGAATCCTCTTTGAAGGAGGTTCCCGCAGGCGTGATCGAGGCCGCGCAGGCCATGGGCTGCACGAACCTTCAGATCATCTGGCATGTGCTGCTGCCGGAGGCAAAGCCGTCGCTCATCTCCGGATGCGTCATTTCGACTGTCACCATTCTCAGCTACACGGCGCTGGCCGCGACGCTGGGCGGCACGGGCCTTGGGCAGATCGCCATCATCCACGGCCACCAGAGAAGTCAGAAGCTCGTCGTCTGGGTCTGCGTGCTGCTGATCGTCGTGATCGTCCAGCTCATCCAGATCGTGGGCACCACTGTCGTTCGGAAGACCGATAAGCGCGCCCGCTGAAAGGAGCGTCCCATGAGACTGATTTTTGAGCGGCTGCTCCGCATCAACTGGCGATGCGGCCGAATGTGACCGAAGCCGTCCGTATGCCAGAAACAAACCGATTTTAAATTTTATAAAGGAGATTTTATCATGAAAAAGGTACTTGCAATCGTTCTTTCCGCTCTGCTGCTCGTCGCCGCGCTTGTCGGCTGCGCTTCCAAGAGCGAACCCGCTTCCAACGACAACAATGCTTCCGCCGATACCGCCGCTTCCACCGACGGCAAGCTCGAAACGCTGAAGGTCGGCGCTTCCTCCACCCCGCACGCTGAAATTCTCGAGCAGGTCAAGGACACGCTGGCTGCCGAGGGCTATGACCTCCAGATCGTGATCTATGACGACTATGTGCTGCCGAACCAGTCTCTGGCTGACGGCTCGCTCGACGCAAACTACTTCCAGCACACCCCGTATCTGAACAGCTTCAACGCCTCCAACGGTACCGATCTCGTCTCCGCAGCCAAGATCCACTATGAGCCGTTCGGCCTGTACGGCAACGGTGTTGCCTCTGTTGCGGACATTGCCGCCGACGCAACCATCCTGATCCCCGCCGACGACTCCAACGAGACGCGTGCTCTGCTCCTGCTGGCGCAGGAAGGCCTCATTGAGCTGCCCGCCGATGCTTCCGCCGAAAAGGGCGTGACCACGCTGGATATCGTCGACGCGAAGGGCCATGACGTGCAGCCGCTGCAGGCCGATACCGTCCCCGCACAGCTGGCGAACTCCAACCCCGGCACTGTGGCCGTCATCAACGGCAACTACGCCCTGCAGGCGGGTCTCCACGCCGCTGACGCGCTCGCGATCGAAGATGCCTCCGGCGACGCGGCCCAGACCTACGCCAACATCATCGCCTGCCGCGCAGGCGAAGAAAACAGCGCCAAGATCCAGGTACTTGTCAAGGCGCTCCAGTCCGACGCTGTGAAGGAATACATCGAAAAGACCTACAACGGCGCTGTTGTTGCGATCTTCTGATCCTAACGCATTTCCGCCCGGTTCCGATTTGGAGCCGGGCGGTTTCTCATTTTGGGGCAGCGGTATCAACGGCCCTTGGAACAGGCGCAGCAAAGGTTGGCTCTATTCCAGCGCCTCGTACAGCGGGCGCAGCTCTTCGAGCTTGGTGAGACTGCAGGAGGCGTTCCATGCCATGAAGCCGCCGGTCAGGCCCTCTTCCCTCAGCGCGCGGATCTGGTCGCCGATCTCCTGCACGCCGTATTCGTTATAGGGCGGCTGGATGGCGTTATAGGCCTGGATCCAGGTGCGGTCGACTGCGGGCGTAGGCGTTTCGGCCTGCCGCTTGGCGGCGGATTCGGCCCAGTCGAGCAGCGTCTCATACGGATGCTCCCACGGGCGGTAGGTCCCGTTGCGGGCAAAATGGTCGGGGTACGGCATACCGGAGATCACGTCGACGACATTGCTGATGGCTGGCCAGTACTGGCCGTAGGCCGTGACGTAGTTGCGGCTCGTCTCGCCGAAGACGTCCGCGCCGACGTAGACGCCGTATTCGTGCAGGATATCTGTGGCGTACATCAAAAAGCGCTGGATGGCCTGTGCCTTTGTCTCGCCGTATTCGTTGCGGAAGTCGATATCGCCGGAGGCCTCATATTGGTCGGTGTTGTCCGGGAAACGGACATAGTCGAACTGGATCTCGTCGAAGCCCATGGTCTGCACCGCGTCGATGGCCAGCGCGACCTTGTATTCCCATACGTAGCGGCAGAAGGCGCTGGGCCAGTAGCTGGCCGCGACATACAGCGGGTCACCGGAGCCGTCGGCGATGGCGTATTCGGGATGATCCTGGCAGAAGAAGGAGTCGTTGAAGGTCGTCAGACGGCCGATGGCGTAGAAGCCCGCGTCCTTGATCTTCTGAATGACCGCCTGGTATTCCTCGACGGTGTTATTCGCGTACTGATACGCCGTGGGGGAATACTCCTCGTATACCGGCGAATTGTAGCCGATGGACGTGCCGTCCATGATGTTGACAACGAAGGCGTTGATCTTCGTGGTCTTCGCATATTCAATGTACTTGTCGATGTCCTTTAAAATCGCGGGGTCGCAGGTGAGGTAGATCGCGTAGCAGGGATTCGGCATTTTGTTATCCGCAAAACTGGCCTTCGTGCGCGGGAAATAGTCAAGGCTTTCCGCGTCGCCGCCGCCCCATTTGTCGCCGCGTCCGGCATGGATGGCGTAGACGCCGAAGCGGTCATAGACGTCGTTGGCCTCCTCCTGCACGGTTGAGACGTACTGGCCGCTGATGTAGCCTGTCTGGCCCTGATAGGAGACCTGATACAGATCGACGACGCCGTCGGTCGTGCCCTCGTAGCTCAGAACCTGCAGCTCCGTTCCCTTTTCGACCAGCGTGCCGAGCTCGAGCGTGTTTTTGTCCAGACGGAGGTTCTGCGGCGTGCGGACATAGACGACCTTCTCTGCGATCACGGCGGAGGGATCCTGCGTCAGGTTTTCCTCGGAGACATAGCCGCAGTCCAGCGTGGAGAAATAGGTCAGATAGTACCGGACGCCGTCGCGCTCGACAGAGCGGTCGGTCGAATACGTGATCTGCATCCCGCGCGCGACCGTTCCGGCCTCGGAAAGCTCCTCGGTATAATACGGGACCTGCGTCGTGATGGCGCAGATAAAGCCCGACTCATAGCGCGGCGTCTCGTCCTGCGTCGTCTCCGGCGCAGGCGCTTCCTTGGGCGCGGCCCCGGCGATCACGCAGACGAACAGGATCAGCGCGATCATAATCAGGACCGTGATCATCACGCCCCAGGTGTGCTCGCGCAAAAACCGCTTCAGCTGCGCCAGCCTCTTTGCGCGCAGCCTCTGCTTTGCCGTGGCGGGCATTCGCTTTGTTCTGCGTAGTTTCATATACACTCCCAAGCGTCCGCGCAGCGGCGGGCGCTGTTTATCAAGATAAGGGCATTATACTACATTTTGATCAGGATTTCTACCTTTTTTGGAAGATCATCCCTGATCCAGCCTGAATTTTCCCGCTTATTTTGCGTTTTTCCTCCACTTTGCGAAAAATCTCTTTTTTCTTCGACACGCATATGATAGGATAAGAGGCAAGATATCCTGTTCAAAGTGAGGCCATATTTATGCTTGGAGTTCTTGTCAACGCGCTTGCCATTCTCGCCGGAGGCTCGGTCGGGCTGCTGGCAAAGAAGGGCATCCCGGAAAAAATCACAAACGCGATCATGACCGCGATCGCGCTCTGCGTGCTCTATATCGGCGTCAGCGGGATGCTGAAGGGCGAAAATACGCTCGTGCTGATCGTGTCAATGGTGCTCGGCACCGCCGTGGGGACGCTTCTGGATCTCGACGGGCGCATTGAGCGCCTCGGCGGCAGGATCGAGCGCCGCTTCCAGCGCGGCGGGAAGCGGACCCCCATCGCCGAGGGCTTTGTGACGGCGTCGCTCCTGTTCTGCGTGGGCGCGATGGCGATCCTCGGCAGCTTCAACGCCGGTCTGAAGCAGGACTATGAGCTGCTGTTCACAAAATCCCTGCTCGACGGCATTTCGTCTTGTATGCTGTCCGTCTCGCTGGGGCTGGGCGTGCTGTTTTCCTCCGTGCCCGTGTTCGTGTATCAGGGGTTGCTTGCCCTTCTGGCGCACGTGATCGCGCCGCTGCTGTCCGACGCGGCCATCGCGGAAATCACGTGCTGCGGCTCGGTGATGATCCTTGCCATCGGCCTTAATATGCTGCACCTCACGAAGATCAAGACCGCCGACCTCCTGCCCGCCGTGCTGTTCGCGCCGGTACTCACATGGGCGTTCTCCTTCCTGCCGCTGTGACTCCGCAGCGGTCTGGTTCAGAAGCAACTGGCAGCAAAACCGCACGCACCCAAGCCGGACGCTCCTGGCTGCTGCTTCTCTTAGGGTGTATCTGAAAACTCCCAACGCACCCGGACAGCGGGCCTTTTTGCGGTGCGCCGCGTCATTTTTCCTTGAAATACGTCAGTATTCCTGCGAAAAAATGTCTTGCGCAACGCAAAAATCCCTCGCTGCCGGTCACATCATGAGTTTTCAGATACACCCTAAATGAGCGCCCGGCCATACCGGCGGTTCCCACGGTTTCCCTTGCAAACACTGGATTTTGTGGTATGATAAGAAAAAATAACATTGATGAGGTTTTTCTATGATCACCATTTCCAACCTTGCCATGCAGTTCGGCGGCTCTGTGCTGTTCAAGCAGGTCGATCTGCAGTTTACGCCCGGCAGCTGCTACGGCATTATCGGCGCCAACGGCGCGGGCAAATCAACGTTTTTGAAGCTCCTGTCCGGCGAGCTGGAGCCGACG
>CDYS01027002.1_pt1 | contig 93509 bp, 87 predicted proteins | sample 557491 | NCBI WGS metagenome assembly CDYS01 (sample SAMEA3182057, study PRJEB8094) | gut metagenome | biome: human; feature: gut; material: Stool; isolation source: human stools | place: Canada | collected 2012-11-26
GCGGAAGAGGAAGGTGACAATCTGCGCACGCGTGCAGGAATCGTTCGGCATGAGCTTGCTGCCGTTGCCCTGTACGATTTCCTCAGCAAGCGCCCAGTTCATCGCGGGAAGCGCGTAGCCAGGAACGGAATCGGCGTCAGAGAAGCCGGACACCAGCTCCTGCAAGGTGACCGCCTCGGACGCAGCGTAGCGGAACAGAAACGCGACGGCTTGAGCGCGGGTGCATTCGCTGTCGGGAGAGAATGTGTTCCCCGTTGTGCCGGTGGTGATGCCCTCGCTGAGCGCCCAGCGGACGGCCTCGGCGTAGTAGCTGCTTTCGGGGACATCGCTCATGTTCATGGCGTAGTTCACCACGGGAGAACCGGCAGCACGCCACAGGAAGGTGACGATTTGTGCGCGGGTGCAAGGCTGGTTCGACCCAAAGAGACCGTTGCCGATACCGCCGGTAATGCCCTTTTTCTGTGCCCACTTCACGGCCTCGTAGTAGTAGGCGCTGGTGGACACATCATTGAACGGGCTTATCTCAACTTCCTTGACAAAGGCAGCATTGATTTCAACCTTGCTGGCGGGCATGGTAAAGGTATATTTGCCGTTACCCTTGTCGGTCAGTTTCAGTTCGTTTCCGTTCTTGTCAATCACGGTGAGTTCATCCAGTTTGAAGCCGTCGTCCGGCTTGACGGTAATCGTCACGCTGCTGCCGCTGGTAGCATATTTCGTGCTGACGGTCACAGTGCCGTTCTCCGTTTTGTCGGGTGTGATCACGGGATAGCTCGGGGAGAAAACGCCGGAAGAAGAACCGCCGCCGGAAGAAGGCTTTTGTTCCAGCGCCGCAATAGCATCCTCGATAGCTTCCGCCATTGCATCAACTTCGCTTTGCTCGGTAATGTTCTTGTCACGGACAACAGCATTGACGGCAGCTTCTACAGCAGAGAAGTCCTTGTAGTTGTCCTTGTTCAGTGCATTTGCCTTGGCAATGGCTTCGTCGACCTTGGTGTAGTCGGCACCCTTGTATTGCAGGGCAGCAATCGCATCTTTGATAGCCTGTGCCATTGCATCAACATTAGCCTGACTCACAAAAGCCTTGCCCCTAACAACTCCGTCCACCGCCGTATTCAATGCGGCAACAGATTCGTCGGTATACACAGTCAAATCAGTGGGAATGGCTTCCATCGCTGTTTCCACAGCACTGTAATCTGCCGGCTCTGCACCGCAAAGAACCTGTCCGTTCACAAAAGACCATCCGTTACTGTTGTCACCGTTATTCAGTGCGGCTGCAAAATCTTCGGTTTTCATTTCTTCCTGTGGCTTTTCAGTTGCGGATTCGTTCTGGTTTTTAATACCGAGGTTTTCCACTGCAAAATAGCAGTTGGTTATTTCGCTCCTCTTAGTCGCAGACGACTGCTCCGCAAAGGCATACTGAAAGGGTGATGAGCCTGTTACGCTGCCGGTTGTAAAGCAATTTGTAATGGAGCCATAGTACGCTGAGTCAGAGGCATCGGTACCTACAAAAGAGGCCATAGCAGCCGCAGCCTGTGATACATTGCCACTCGCATAGCAGTTTTTGATATTCAGTCCCCAAAGGCCGCCGGCAAATCCGCCTGTATATGCGCCGCCGGTAACATTGCCCGTGGCGTAACAATTTCGAATAACCGTTTCTGCATCTGTTTTGCCGTTTCCTTTGCCGATAAATCCGCCGACATCCGCACCGCCACGGGAATCTGCCTTCACATTTACCGTTACATTTGATCTGCTGTATGTGATTTTCGCTGCTTTTCCCAATTCACCGATCAACCCGCCGATGGAGCCTTTACCGGCATTCTCAGTAATCGTGCCGGATACACTGCACTCGTTGATGAGCTGCGCTCCATCCAGTGCACCTACAAGCCCGCCGACCCAGTATGCAGCAGCACGACGAACGTTGCTCGGTGCGCTCATATCCATAGCCAAACCTGTCACATGACAATTTTCAATGGATCCACCTGAAGAACCAACCAGACCGCCGGCAAATCCGACGACAGCATCTCCCCAAGCAGTTTTTGCAATCTTTGCTATACCGTGGATAGAAACAGTATCCAGATTCAAGTTGCTGATTTTTCCCGCTGTTGCACCAAACAACCCAAATACATCCGATTCAAACGGTGTGGTTTCAGACCCAATGCAAACCTTAGAGATGGTATATCCGTTACCGTCAAAATTACCGGCGAAAACGCGATAATCCGAACCTCCGAACAGTGCATTAGAAAAAGAATTTGCAATCGGTGTCCAAGGCAGCTCGTTCAGGTCTATGTTGGCCGTCAAAACAAAGTTCTTTTCTTCGTAGGTTTCTCCGTTATTCACAGAGCTTGCAAGATATGCAAGCTGTGCTCCGTTAGCGATCTGATAAGGATCCTCTGCGGTACCTGTTCCACCTGCGAACGCTGCCGCTGTGCTGCCATCCCATGCGCCGTCCGACGCCAGCGCCGCCGTGGGCAGCAGCGTAAAACATAATGCCAGAATAAGAAACAGACTTCCGATGCGTTTTTTCATGGTGTATCCTCCTCGTATGATGGTCAAAATTTTGTTCATGTCCGCCTGACCACAGCGGGTAAAGTCCACAGGTTACAGAGCGGTATCATCCCGTGGGTACCCACGGGATGAGGGGCGCGCCCCTCATCATAAGTTTTTCGCTTCATACTAGTTCATAATAATTATATCCGCATTTTTGTAAAATGTAAATCGTTCTAATGTATAAGGCCGCACTTTTTTTGAATATACTACTACTCTTTCGTCGGCAAGCTCGATTTGCCAGCATAGGGGCACAAAAGAAAATGTTCCAGCCAGAGCAAAATACGCCCTGACTGGAACGAGAAAAATTTTACACAGATTGTGCTTCCTTATCACACATGAGCACTATCGCCGGGTACTGCGTCATCTGCATGAGAACACCCTCTCTGCGTCAGACCTGAGCCGCATTCAGAACGCGCTGACGTTTCTCTCGCCGCTCTGCCGCGATACCCGCGAAGCCCACAAAGACATGATGGGCGTGACATTAAAAACCGATGCTCTGCTGAGAGCCAGCAGATAAACGACCTCCCGTTGCCAGCGCAACGGGAGGTTTGCTTTCTCGCGTCCCAGCATCGCCAATACGCTGTGATTTCGTCCTGAAGCGGGTGGAGGCTTGCCTGCGGTCTTAACGTCTGAAACGTCGCACAGCTGGCTAACGCGCTGGTATCTGTGCTTGGAGTGAGTGTTCGGCAAGACCAACAAAAACGCCGGTCGAAATTCTACATTTTGCCGAGAGCAAAAGCGAGCCGCTTTCCCGAAAAATTCTCGGAAAAGCGGCTCGAAATGCCTTGGGTAAAGGTACAGGTCCATCGAATTTGCCTGACACGGCAGTTGGCATCTTTTTGTCACGCCTCTAAAAATGGGTGCAAAAAAGCCCGGAAGTCGTTGAAACTTCTAGGCTTTTCACAGCGGCATCTTTTTGGGTGCAGCTTGATGGTGGACCTGAAGAGACTCGAACTCTCGACCTCTCGGATGCGAACCGAACGCTCTCCCAGCTGAGCTACAGGCCCATTTATGAAGCTGTGCTGTTTCCCGTGCGGTGCTATGATCCGGAAAACATAGATATTATAGCGGCGTTTGGTACGTTTGTCAAGGCTTTCTTTCAAATCCCCGCGCAGATTGGATCTGCGCGGGGATCTCTGGTTTTACACGCCCAGCTTGTTGCGGCGGATGATCTCAGCCTCGTCGGGAGTGGTGGTGGAGGTGTAGCCCTCCAGCGGGATCAGGCGGGCGTTGACCGCGTCGATGATCCACTCGGCATACGGGAAGAAATACTTGTCGAACTCGTGCGGCGGGGTGATCCAGTTGCGCGCGCCGATGACGACGGGAGGCGCATCCAGATAATCGAAGCACATATTCGTCAGATTCTCCGCGATCTCGTTGAGGAACGTGCCTCTTGCGCAGGCGTCGGAGGCCAGGACGACACGGCCGGTCTTCTTGACGGACGCGATGAGGTCGGTATAATCCAGCGGGACAAGCGACGGCATATTGATGACGTCGGCCTCGATGCCGTATTTCTCGGAGAGCGTCTTGGCTGCGTCGACCGCGCGGTAGAGCGTTGCGCCGATGGTGAGGATGGTGAGATCCTTGCCATCGCGGACCTTATTGACCGCGCCGGGGGCCCACTCATACTCTTCGGCGGGAACGCCGCCCTCGTGGAACTCTTCGCCCTTGCCGTAGATACGCTGGGACTCGAAGATGACGCAGGGATCGGTGCCGTTCAGAGCTGCCTGCATGATGCCCTTGGCCTCATACGGGGTAGCCGGGAAGAAGACCTTCAGACCGGGGATGTGGGAGACGATGGCGACCCAGTCCTGAGAATGCTGCGCGCCGTACTTTGCGCCGACGGACATACGCAGGATCATCGGCATCTTGAGAATACCGGCGGACATGGCCTGCCACTTGGACATCTGGTTGAAGACCTCGTCGCCTGCGCGGCCCAGGAAGTCGCAGTACATCAGCTCGACGACCGCGCGGCCGCCGCACATACAATAGCCGACGGCAGTGCCGACGATAGCAGCCTCGGAGATTGGGGAGTTGAACAGGCGGGAGTGCGGGATCACGTCCATCAGGCCGCGGTAGACGGCGTATGCGCCGCCCCAGTCGCGCACGTCTTCGCCATAGGCGACGAGCGTGGGATCCTCGTAATACTTGTTGATCAGCGGCTCAAAGATAGCGTCGCGGATGTTGTAGACCTTCATGTCGGAGAACTTATTGCCGTCCTTATCGAACGCATAGTGCTCCTTCTTGGCAAGGTCTGCGTAGCGCTTGCAGCTCTCCTTCGGGCCGGTGACGTTCAGCTTCTGATCGGGCGCGCCCATGGAGCGGACATGCTCGTTGGAGAACATCAGATTTGCCAAATAGTCCGGGTTCTTGTCGAAGTCGACATACGGAGAGATCTCCTTGTCGTCGGCTGCACGGCAGATCATGGTCATGCGGTCGGCGGTGTCCTGCAGGAGCTTGGCGAAGAACTCGTCGGACTCGACGCCTGCTTCCACGAGGGCCTCGCGGAACTTGACGATCGGGTCATGGCTGCGCCAGTCCTCGATCTCCTCCTTGGTGCGGTACGCGTTCTGGTCGGAGGTGGAGTGGCCAACGAGACGATAGGTCACGACGTCGAGCAGGACGGGGCCTTCGTTATTCTTGATCAGCTCCATCTTGCGCTTGTACGCGTCGATGACGGCCAGCGGGTTCCAGCCGTCGACACGCTCGGCGTGCATCTGGCTCGGGGTGATGCCTGCGCCGAGACGGGCGGGCATATTGTAGGCCATGGTTTCGCCCATGGTCTGGCCGCCCATGCCGTAGAAGTTATCAAAGACGTTGAAGATGATGGGCAGACCGCCCTTGCGGCCTTCCTCCCAGAGGGTCTTGAACTGGTCCATGGCGGAGAAGTTCATGGCCTCGTAAACCGGGCCGCAGCCGAGGGACGCATCGCCGATGTTGCAGACGACGACGCCCTTCTTGTCGTTGTTCTTCTGGTACAGCGCAGCGCCCGTTGCGATCGGAGCGGAGCCGCCGACGATGGCGTTGTTCGGGTAGATGCCGAACGGCAGGAAGAACGCGTGCATGGAGCCGCCCATGCCGTGATGGAAGCCGTTTTCACGGGCAAAGATCTCGGCGACGGTGCCATAGAGCAGGAAGCGGATGGCCAGCTCCTTGACGTCGCTGGTGTCGGCAAACTTCTTGACAGCTGCGAGGGTCTTGCCGCCGAGGAAGCTTTCCATGGTCTGCATCAGCTCTTCGTCGGAGAGCTTGTTGATGCAGCTGAGGCCCTTGGACAGGATCTCGGAGTGGCTTCTGTGAGAACCGAAGGTGATGTCGTCCTTGTTCAGCAGATATGCTTCGCCGACGCAGGAGGCCTCCTGGCCGTAGCTCAGGTGCGCGGGACCGGGGTAGGTCGTCTCGACGCCGTTATAGTTGGCCTGTGTCTTGATGAGCGTGAGCATATGCTCGAACTCACGGCAGATCGCCATATCGCGGTAGATGCGGATGAGATCTTCCTTGGTGTAATTGCCCTCGTCCAGTTCCTGCTTGATGGTCTTGTTGTACTGGCAGACGGGAATATCTTCAAAGTGGATATAGCCGGGTTCGCGGACTTTTACGGGATCGATATACAAAGATTTCGGCATAATTTCGTCCTTCCTTTCTCTTACTTGGCAAGCAGCGTCATGAAGTTCTCAAGGCTCTTGCACAGCTCGCTCATGTAGCGCGCGGCAGGTGCGCCGTCGATGACTCTGTGATCGAAGGTCAAAGACAGGCCCATGGCCGGGTACGTCTCAATGACGCCGTCCTTCGCGGACTTGATCTTCGTCTGGATATTGCAGACGCCGAGAATGCCGGTCTGAGGCGGATTGATCACAGGCGTGAACGCCTCGCAGCCGAACGAGCCGATGTTGGAGATGGTGAAGGTCGCGCCGGACATATAATCGGGGCTGAGCTTGCCTTCGCGGGCCTCGGCGGCAAGCCGCTTGGCTTCCATGGACAGCTCGAGCAGCGTCATCTGGTCGGCGTTAAAGATCGTGGGGACGATCAGACCGCGCGGGGTGTCGCAGGCGAAGCCGAGGTTGACGGTATTGAAGTGACGGACGACGTTCTCTTCGATGACGTTTGCATTCAGATCCGGGCAGGACTTGATGGTCTTTGCAACGGCAAACATGACCATGTCGTTGAGGCTGACCTTGCCCATGGGCGCGTCAAGCGGCTTGAGCATGGCGCGGTAGGCCTGGATCTGGGTCGCGTCGAAGGAATACTGCTGGGTGAGCTGCGCCATGGTGGACAGGCTCTTCGTCATGGACTTGGCCGTGGCCTTGCGCACGGGGCTCCACTTGACATCCTCAAAGTCGGCGGCAGCGGGCGCTGCTGCGGCAGGTGCTGCATACGCGGCGGCTGCGCCGGAGGCGATCAGCTTGTCGATATCGCGCTCGATGATGCGGCCGTTGGGGCCGGTGCCGGTGGCAAGGGCCGGGTTGACATTGTTCGCGACGGCCTTGGCCATAGCGCGCGGAGAAATGGCCTTCAGCTCGGCTGCGGCGGCAGGCGCTGCGGCAGCTGTGGGCGCGGCTTCTTCTGCGGCGGGAGCGGCTGCGGGAGCCGGAGCCTCTGCGCCGGGCTTCAGGAACTCATACGCGTCGCCGGGGTTGCCGACTGCGCAGACGTTGGCAAGGCACGGAACCTCGTCGCCGTCCTCAAAGAACTTTGCAAGCAGCGTGCCGGAAGCAGTGGATTCGCATTCGAACTCCGCCTTGTCGGTTTCGTAGGTGAACAGAACGTCGCCGGCGCTGACGGGATCACCGACATTCTTCTTCCACTCGCCGATGATGCAGGACTCGACCGTGATGCCCTCCTTCGGCATGATCACGGCCTGTGCGCAGGGGCCTGCGGGCGCTGCTGCGGCAGCGGGAGCGGCAGCCTTGGGGGCTTCTGCTGCGGGAGCTGCGGGTGCAGCGGAGGCTGCCGGTGCGTTTTTCAGCGCGGAGGTATCCTCGCCGGGGTTGCCGATGGCGCAGACATTGACCAGGCACGGAACCTCGTCGCCGTCTTCATAGAATTTCTCAAGCAGGGTACCGGAGGCGGTGGATTCGCATTCGAACTCCGCCTTGTCCGTCTCATAGGTGAAGAGGATATCGCCGACGTTTACATGGTCGCCGACATTCTTCTTCCACTCGCCAATGATGCAAGATTCGACTGTAATGCCTTCCTTGGGCATCAATACGCCTTCTGCCATAAGTGTTTCACTCCTATTTTAATCTCAATAAAAATTATTTGTTGGCCAGCAGATACTTCTCTGCTTCCGGGCTCCACAGGCCGTTGTGGCGCTTGGTGATCTCGTCGAGCTTGGCAAACAGCGGATCTGTCTCGCCCAGCTTGCCGAAGTCGGCGATGGCCGTCAGGGGCAGCTCGATCTGCGTGTAGATGAGCTTCTTGCCGCCGGGGATCTTCGGCAGGTTCAGAACGGTGTCGACGACAGCGTTCAGGCCGCCGATGTGGGTGATCATGGCAGCGGGGTTGATCTTGCCGGAGGTCATCATCTCGATGGCTTCCTTCATGTCGCTGGTGTTGCCGCCGGAGGTGCCGACCACATGGGTGTAGAGATAATGAACGTTGTACCAGTTGAATTCTGCCTTGAACTGGCTGTTGGTCGGGCCTGCGAAGAAGTTGAGGCACCCGTCGAAGCCGAGGATATCGCCGGCCTGCTCGACAACGGGACGAACCGGTGCGAAGCAGATGACATCGTCATAGCCGGTGCCGCCGGACAGCTCACGCAGGTAGTTGGTGTCGCAGCCGGGCTTGGCGGTGTTGACATAGTGCAGCTCAACGCCCATTTCCTTTGCGTGCTCAACGGTATAGATGCTCTGGGCGCGTTCGAGTCTGGCGTCGTCAATGTCGGTGATGACGAGCAGGCTCGGGCGGCGGTCGCAGTGCAGCGCGTAGTCGATCGCGCCGAGGCCCATGGGGCCGACGGAGGCGAGCATGGCCATCTTGCCGCCCTCGACGATGCCCATCTGATGCTCATAGGAGCCGGGCTTGGTATGGTACATGGCATGGAACGTGCCGATGATGCAGCTCATGGGTTCTGCCAGAGAGCCGTAGAAATACGTGTCGGAGTTGTACGGCAGCAGGTTGTCGGTCAGCAGCGTCTCGATGGGGATGTTGGAATACTGGCTGTCGCCGCCGCAGTACTGGTAGGAGTAGCCGGGAGCCAGCTGGGAGCCCTTGTAGAAATGCGCGGGCTGGATGGCGAAGCCCTGGCCGGGCTTATACTTGTTCTTCCAGTTTTCACCGACCTCGGTGATCACGCCGCAGAATTCATGGCCGACAATTGTGGGATGCTCCGCAACGTCGTTCGGGACGCGCTTGTGATCCTCGCCCTCGACTGCGGCCTTGTAGGTCGACATACAGATCGAGTCGGAAATGACCTTGACCTGAACGTCATCCGGGCCGACCTGCGGCAGCTCGATCTCCTCCAGGCGGAGGTCCATTTTGCCATGGATACGGACAGCTTTCGTTTTCATACGTTCCATTCCTTTCTTGCATTTACCTTGCATAAATCATCCAACCAAAAATGGGATTGTGTTGGTTTGTATTGATTTCACCTTATTGTAGCGCAAGAATCCCAAAGTGTCAACGACAAATCCCGCATTCCGGTGCGGGATTGCGTTGTTTTTTGTGGGAGCACTTTGCATCCCCCTCCCCTGCCGGACACGGCGGGCAGAAAATGGCTCCCCTGAAAGGGGAGCCGGGGTGCTGGCGCGCCAGTGCTGATATTGTTACCCCTGCACCCTGCGCAGCGTGAGGGTATAGCTGTACTGCGTCCGTGTGGAATCGATTATGGTGTCGGTATAGACGTAATCGACCGCGACGCCGTCCACGACGGTATGATATTCGGAAAATACGCTGTCGCACAGCTCGGACGCAGCCGTCTGCAGGGGCTTATCGAGCAGGATGTGCCCCTTTTCTGCTCCGGCAAATGCAAACAGGGCGTACTGCATCACATCACCGGACGGGACGCTGATCCAGCCGTCCTCCTCGTCGCCCGCAGCGTGGTAGACAATGCCCGTCATGACGCCGTTTTCTGTCTGGTATTCCAGCTGCGGCAGCCGGTCGTTGAACATGACGGTCGTTGTCCCACCGTTCGATTGAAAGCTCGATTCTTCCTTCCAACGGCCGTTTTCGTCCAATTCAACATCATAGTCCCCGAACTGACGCAGGATCGTGTTGTAATTCTCCGCAAACTGCGCAACAGTCAGCTCCCCGCGGTAAACCGGGCCGACCGGCAGCAGTACGCGCAGTACGCCGCCCGCGAGCAGCAGCGCCGCAAGCACAGCTGCCGCCGCAAAGCGCCATCCGGCGTGATCGCGGATGGTCTGCTCGGAGCCGTCCTCCCACGGAAGCGCCTTCCCCTGCTGCTCGTCGGTATAGCTGACATACAGGCGGTACAGGCGGAAAAACGGCAGATTCAGCCGGATTCCGTACCAGAACAGGTACGCGGTGCGCTCCCGCCCCTCCGCATAGGTCAGCTTTCTGCCGTCCGGGCTTGTCACGCGCAGGCCGAAGAGCCATTTGCCGGGCGTCGTGCCAAACCGGGACAGCAGCAGCGGCTCCAGCAGGAACATCGTGCCGAGCGTCAGAAGCTCCAGAAACAGCATGCCGCCCCGGCTGTTTTTCAGCATGTTGAAGCCAAGAGCCGGCAGGAGCAGCATCCACAGCGTCCGGTAGATTTGGCCGTCGAGCAGGCGCGCGAAGAAGCGCTGCCACGGAAAATGCTCCTTCGGAAGCGTATCACGTTCGAGCACGCGCTCGGTCTGCATTTCATCGAGATACGGCCTTGCGTCGAGCGTCCGGAACTGCGCATGCGCCTGCCGGAGCCGTCCGGCGATCTCCCCCGCCCGGTCAAGCGCCGCCTTTTCCTTCTGTATGGCCGTAATACGCGCGGAAAGCGCCGCATCCAGCTCTGTTTCGCCGCGCACGATCGCCTCGATCTCCTCGACCGAATAGGACGAGCCGCAATAGTCGCATTCGAGCTTCCCGGACGCGCCGACAAAGTGCAGCGGGCCGGTACACGCGGGACATTTGTAATTCGTGATCTGGTCTGCCATGCAGATACTTCGCCTCCTTTGATGGCTCTGCCCGCGCCAAAGGCGCGGGCAGAAAACTCAATTAAAGAACGATATCGCCCTCGTCAAACGGGTCGCCGCATTCGGGGCAGAACTTGGGCGGGTGGGTCGGATCCTCCGGCTCCCAGCCGCACTTGTCGCACTTGTACTTGGGTGTTCCGGCGGGCTTGGGCTTGCCGCACTCGGAGCAGAACTTGCCCTTGTTCACCGCGCCGCAGGAGCAGGTCCAGCCTGCCGCGGCAGCGGGTCTGTGCTTGCCGCATTCGGGGCAGAATTTGCCGGTGATGCCGCGCTGGCCGCAGGCGCACGTCCAGCCTGCGGCAGCGGGCGCTGCCGGTGCGGGAGCGCTCTGCGCGGCCTGCTGCTGTGCGCCCATCTGATAGAGATTCTGCGCATTCATGCCGCCCATCTGTCCGGCCATATTCATGCCCATGAAGGCCATCGCCGGGCCGGCGTTCGGGTTGTTGGCAGCTGCCTGCATGGCGCTGGCCTGCGCGCCGACCAGATGTGCCGCCGCTCTCGTCGGGTCCATAAAGGCCGCGTTGCGCTGCAGCTCCTTGAGCATAGCCTCGTCTTCCTCGCTCGCCTTGACGGACGAAACGCCGAAGGAGACGATCTCAAGACCGCGCAGATTGCGCCACTTACCGGACAGGACCTCGTTGAGCGCGTCGGCCATCTCCATCGTGTGGCCGGGGAGCGCGGAATAGCGGATGCCCTGCTCGGAGATCTTGGCAAAGGCGGGCTGCAGCGCGGTCAGCAGCTCGGTCTTGAGCTGGCTGTCGAGACGGTCGCGGGTATAGTCTCCGCCGACGTTGCCGCAGACGTTCGTATAGAACAGGATCGGGTCGCAGATGCGGTAGCTGTACTCGCCGAAGCAGCGGATGGCGATATCAATATCGATCCCGGCGCGCTGGTCGACCACGCGGAACGGAACGGGAGAGGGCGTGCCGTATTTGTTGCCGATGAGCTCCTTGGTGTTGAAGTAGTACACGCGCTGATCCTTGGGCGGCTCGCCGCCGAAGGTGAAGCGCTTGCCGATATTTTTAAAAGTGTCGAGGATGTTTTTGCCCAGCTTGCCGTAGAACAAAGACGGCTCGGTCGAGGAATCATATTTGAACTCGCCCGGCTCCGCACAGAACTCCGTGACCTTGCCCTGATCGACGATGATCATGCACTGGCCGTCGGCGACGGCGATCACAGAGCCGTTGGAGATGATGTTATCCGAGCCTCTGGTGTTGCTGCTGCGGCCGGAGGTGCGTTTCTGGCCCTTGACGGCCATGACGTTTTCCGGAAGAGAATCGCAATAGAAATACTCAAGCCACTGATCGGCCATCACGCCGCCGGCAGCGCCGAGTGCCGCTTTGATAAGTCCCATTTGATTACGCTCCTTTTCTTGTCTTGAATGAAGTTGCTATGTGGAAATCTGCCATTGTATTCAGGATACCATAGTTTGACGCGTTCGGCAATCGGTTTGTTCCAATTTCATGAATAATCACAAATTTTCGCAGGAACCCACGAATGGGCAGAAACAAAAAAGTGCCCATAGGCAGATTTCCTTGAATTTGATACAATTATATCGAATAAGAGCGTTTGGCGAATTTGTACGCACCCGCGCACATGATCGTAGGGGCCGATGCCCACATCGGCCCGGCAGAATGTGCCATTTTTACGGAAGTCTCCGGCGAATTCGTAACTTCCCAAACGGGCCGACAGAGTCGTCGGCCCCTACAGAGTGCGGCGTAAATTTGCAGAAAGGACGTGAGCCGAACCATGCAGTTTTTGAAGTGTGCCTGTTATCTTGCAGGGCTGGGTATCCTGAGCTTTGTACTTGGGCGGCTCGTTCCGAAGACGTGGTTCGACTATACGCGCTTTCCCTATCGCACGTTTGCGTTTGAGCGGAACGGGAAGCTCTATGAGGCGCTGCGCGTTTCGCGCTGGCAGAGCCGTGTGCCGGATATGAGCAGGCTGTTTCCGAAGCTCATGCCGCCCAAGAAAATGCCCGCCCGTCCGGACGAGCAGACGCTGCTCGTCATGATCCGCGAGACGTGCGCGGCAGAGGCCACGCACACGCTTCTGATGCTGGCCGGACTTGGCGTGATCGGCATCTGGCCGTGCGTATGGGGCGTGATGCTGTATCTGGTCTACGCGATTTTGGGAAATCTGATTTTCATCATCATTCAGCGCTACAACCGCCCGCGCCTTGTCCGGCTTTACGAGCGGAAGCGCATGAAAAGGAGCAACGAGGCATGAAGGTACTGATCCTCAGCTGCAACACCGGCGGCGGGCACAATTCCTGCGCCAAGGCCATCGGCGCGGAGCTTTTAAATCGCGGACACACGTATGAGACGGACGACGCGCTTTTATACGTCTCCAAGGGCACGAGCCGCTTTGTGAGCAATTGGCACGTGCGGTTCTACCGCTACTTTCCCAAGCTCTACAATAAAGGCTATCAGTACGCCGAGGAGCACCCCGCGTCGTTTGACGAATCCTCCGCTGCCTGCCGCATTCTGCGGCGCGGGTGCAAGCGGCTGCGCGCAGCGATCCTCGCGGGCGGCTATGACGCGGTCGTATGCGTACACCTGTTCCCGGCGCTGATGCTGACGTTTATCCAGCGGGAGGCTCCCCTGCCCATTAAAACCATGTTCATCGCTACGGACTACACCGCAAGCCCGTCGTGCGACCGGATGCGGCTGGATACCTGCGTGATCCCGGACGCGGCGCTGACGGAGCTGTTCGTGAAAAACGGCGTCAGCCCGGACACGATCGCGCCGCTCGGCATTCCGGTGCGTGCGGAGCTTTATTCCTGCCTGCCGGTGCAGGAGGCGAAAAAGGCCGCCGGGCTTGACCCGTCGCACCGGCACCTTCTGATGATGACCGGCAGCATGGGCTGCGGGCCGATGGAAGAAATCACGCAGCTGCTTGCAAATTCGCTTCCGGCGGAGTATGATGTGACTGTGGCATGCAGCAGCAACCGTCAGCTTCTGCGGCGTATGCGGAGAAAATTCGCAGACAGGCCCAACATCCACATCTGCGGATACATCAGCGACGTTTCCGTCATGATGGACAGCGCCGATCTGTTTCTGACGAAGCCCGGCGGCATCAGCACGACCGAGGCCATGGTCAAGGGGCTGCCGATGGTGCTGGTCAATGTGGTCGGCGGCTGCGAGACGCCGAATCTGGAATTCTTCGTCTCGCACGGCGGCGCAGCCACGGCCGACACGCCGGAGGCCATCGCCGCGCTCTGCAAACGGCTGCTGGAGCAGGACGAAGAGCGCCTGATCATGCGCCAGTCGCTGCTTGCCATGCACAAAACCCCCGCCGCGCAGGCCATCTGCGACCGTCTGGAGGCATAAACCGGGCAAGGCGTGGGATTCTAAGGAAAAACAGGGAGGTCACGCGAATATGACGATCGTAACACTGGATAATTTTGAAAAGGAGGTCATGCAGGCCGAAACGCCCGTTGTGGTGGATTTCTGGGCAAGCTGGTGCGGCCCGTGCATGATGCTTGCGCCCGTGATGGAAGCGCTGGAGCCGGAGGTTCCCGGCGTGAAATTCTGCAAGGTCAACGTCGATGACGAGCGCGATCTGGCCATGGAGTTCCAGATCGAGTCCATCCCGACGCTGCTGTGCGTCAAGGGCGGCAAGGCCGTGAAGCGTCTGGTCGGCTTCCGCGAGAAGGACGCGCTCAAGAAGGAGCTGGAGGCGCTGTGAAGGTACGGCTGAACGAGGACAAGGAGGTCGTCGCCCGCATCAAGGAGGGCCTCAAGCGCACCGGCGGCTACTGCCCGTGCAGGCTTGCCCGCACGGAGGAAAACAAGTGTATGTGCGAGGAGTTCCGCAATCAGATCAAGGATCCCGACTTCGAGGGCTACTGCCATTGTATGCTCTACTATAAGGAAAAATAAGCGCCAGCCCGGCGTCCGCGTTGCGGATGCCGGGCTGATTTGCTGCGGGCGGACAGAGTCGTCCACCCCTGCTGGCCGCGTTCGGTTTCTGTGGCGTTCCCTGCCGGATAGCGGATCAGATCGTATAAGACGCCGTGTTCGCCGAAGCGGCGCATTCCGGCCAGCTGCATTCCGAGGTGGATGTATTTATCGCATTTGGATTTCGCGTCTGTTTCGAGGAGCACCGGCACGCCAAGCCGGTCGCCCTCCTGAAACGCCATGTCCATGATGCGCCGCATATACCCCTGCCCCTGATACGGTTCGCGCACGCAGACCAGGCCGTGCTCCGGGCCGTAATCATAATATCCGAACGCGTGTCCGATGTCCTGAATGACGCGCTCGTCCAGCTCTGTGACCTTCATACCGATTCCTCCCGTTTCTGAAGCACGGCCACCGCGCACGGGATCCGCCCCTCGCAGAGCGTATATTCCGCGTCCGGATAGCCCGCGTCCGCGAAGAACTGCCGGTAGGTGTCCAGCGTGAACTCGCGCTTGAAGTCCGCGCCCGCCTTCCCGATCGCGCCGGAGACGCGGTTGGTTCTGCCCTTGTCCGTCCGGTTCATGTAGGTGGGGATGATGAGCCTGCCGCCGGGGCGGCAGACCCGCTCCAGTTCCTGCAGCGCCCGGTACGGCTCGTCCAGCAGGTGGATGACGTTCGCGGCCACGACCGCGTCAAAGCTTTCGTCCGGGTAATCCAGATGGAGAATGTCAGCCTGCGCAAGCTGCACATTGCCGAATTTGGCGCACTTTTTCTTTGCCCGGCGCAGCATCGCTGCAGAAAAATCCGTGGCGGTCAGGCGCTTGCAGCGGGGTGCGATGACGGTGGTGAGCAGCCCCGTGCCGCAGGCGCATTCCAGCACATCGTCAGCCGGAGAGATCAGCTCCCCGACCGCGGCGCACAGCGCCCGGTTCGCCTTTCGGTTGATGCCGCCGGCAAAAATGTCGTAGAGCCACGCAACGTTGTCCCAGAACATGAAGGCTTCCTCCGTCCGTCTTATTTGTCTCTGAGCTTCAGGCAGAAATCGCAGCAGTCGCCCCCGCGTCCAAGCGTCTTGGTGCGGTGCCAGTAGAGCTTGGGGTGCAGGCCGTCGTAGGTGATATCGTCGCTGTCGCAGAAGCAGTGGCACAGCTCCGGACAGCCGTAGTGCACGCTGGCGTCGTGGTACGGACATTTCGTCATATCGATGCGCCAGACGCCGCCGGTGGTCTGGATATCCCGCGACGCAAAGCCCGCCGTCACGCCGAACAGCTTCGGCGTCTGCTCTGAGAAGATCCCCGGCACCTTTTTATAAAGGCCGGGAATGCGCATGAGGCGGAGAAACAGCTTTTTCTGCCGCCGGGCCTTCTGCTCCACATAGCTGTGGATGGTCTCCAGCGCCTCGTCCTTCGGCATGACAGTCTGCAGCGTCTCATACGCCGCGATCCCCGGCAGGATCTGATTTTCCAGATGGAGCTGCTTTTCCTTCGTGGCCCCGGCGTTATCCTGCCGCAGCGCCTGCAAGCGCGCATAGAACGCGGCATTCAGCTGTTCGGCCTGCACAGGGAACCGCGCGGCGGCGGTCTTTTTTGAAGTTTTTGGTAATGTAGCTTTCTTTCATGGTAGTTCCTCGTGCTGCATGTCCTGCTCGTGAAGGATCGGGTGGGCGAAGTGCCGCAGATAGCGCTCACGGTATTTTTTGCCCATTTTAAGTGCGTAAAAAATATGAATTTTGGTACCGGGCAGGAGCATAATTGCAGGCGCATCCGCCTGTCCGAATTCGTAAACCTTCATGCTTTCGCAGCCTCATTTCCGGGCCAGCACACAGAGCCAGTCTCTTTTATGCTTGTAGATCTGCACGTCGCGGAAGCCCGCCTCTTCCAGCGCGGCTTTCAGCTGCGTATCCTTATAAATGCGCATACCGCTGATGCGCTGCGTCCACTTTTCATCGCCGGGGATGTCGCCGCCGCATTCGTTGCAGATGAGAAACGTGCCGTCCGGCTTTAAGACGCGATAAACCTCCCGGAAGCATGGGACGAGCCCCGGCCAGAAATAGACCGTCTCAAAAGCCGTGACCGCGTCGAACCAGCCGCTTGCGAAAATGATCTGCTCTACGCTCCCCTGCCACACGGCGCAGCGGCCCGCCTGAATCGCGTCCGCATTGCGTTTGCGCGCCTGCTCCGCGCTGACGGCAGAATAATCGATGCCCTTGACGATGCCCCTCGGGCATTTTTTCAGGAGCGTCCGGATATTCGCGCCTCCGCCGCAGCCGCAGTCGAGAACTCTTGCGTCCGGCGCAAGCTTCAAAAAGCGCAGACCCCAGCCCGACAGCGCGCGGTGCCCCACGTTCATCATCAAAACCATCAGCTTCCCCCCAAAACCGGTCGGCTTGCGGGTGTTTTCAAAAAAGGACATATCAAAGCCTCCTCAGACGTGTTTCAGTACGATGATCTTGTTTGAAATATTCCGCACGGCGGGCAGCTTGTCCAGAAGCTTATAGACCGGCGCGAACACCGCCATGCCCTCGGTCAGACTGTGCTCCTCCACAAAGCGGAAGCCCGGCAGCAGCGCGGCAAGCGCCCGGCCATGCTTCACGCCCCAGGTGAATTTCGCGTGGCTGCCCTCGATGGAGCGCTCCTTGAAGCGCTTTGCGACCGCGGGGTTCATGGTTTCCACGAAAACCTCCGCCTTGGGCAGGCGGGCGGCGATCACTTCAAAGATGCGCCGGACGTCCGCCTCGGACAGGTACATCGTCAGGCCCTCGATGATCACGAGCGCGGGCGCGTCCGTCTCCCGGATCGCCGCGCCCCAGTCGTCCATTGCGGACATGGCAAGCTGCGAGATCGCGCCGCTCTCCGGCAAAAGCCGCTGCCGCACGGCGATCGTCTCCGGCAGGTCGAGGTTGTACCAGTGCTGATACCCCTTCATCCGGTAGCAGCGGGTATCGAGGCCGCAGGCCAGATTGACGACGACCGTGCCGGGATGCCTCCCGAGCCACGCGCCCACAAGCCGGTCGAGCACAATGGTGCGGGCGATCACGCCGCTGCGCATGGCCGTATCCTTCTCCGCGAGGGAAAAATCATAGTCAAGACTTCCAATGATCTGCTCCGCCGTTTCATCGCGGATCGCGCCGCGTCCCGCGCTTTCCCGCGCGCGGGCATAGACGGTCTGCAGCATGGTTTCCGGCACGCCGGTAAGGGTAATTTTTTCAGACATGAATCTGCCTCCTCTGTTTGCTCTCTCTGCCCAGATCGCATTCGCGGCCATCCAGATGCACAGCGACGCATTGCCCGAGCCCTGGCTGCATACAAAGTCCCACGTGCTGATCTGTGCGCCGAGCAGCTGCCGGAGATCGGGGATCAGCACAAAAATGATCTGCCAGACGAGCATATGGAACACGAGCATCCGCCACGGCTCATATCCCCCGCTCAGATATGCCTCGCGCAGGAACAGGCCGCTGTCCCCCGCGCTCGCGGGAATCACGCTCAGCCACAGATCGCCCGCCAGCATGAAAAGCGCTCCCAGCGCCCCCAGCCAGCAGTCGCGGCGATAGGCCCGCAAATCAAGCTCCATTCTGTATGCCTCCTTCGGAAGGCCGCGCGGTTATATGAATCTAACCCGCACAGTTAAGCGCTTCTAACCAAGGACAGTGTACCACACCTGCCCGCCGCTTTCAAGATGGGAACGAGACTTTTTCTGACATAATATGAACGGGCGCAGGGAGCAGCATTTGCGTCAGCAAATGACGGAGGGGATGTGTTGCAGATTTCAGAGTGTTTCGAAATTTGTGACGTTCGAATCCCCTCAGGCGCTACGCGCCAGTGCATTACCGAAAAGAAAAGTTTTTAATGTTACAGCCTAGGGTGTATCTGAAAACTCCCAACGCACCCGGACAGCGGGCCTTTTTGCGGTGCGCCGCGTCATTTTTCCTTGAAATACGTCAGTATTCCTGCGAAAAAATGTCTTGCGCAACGCAAAAATCCCTCGCTGCCGGTCACATCATGAGTTTTCAGATACACCCTAGTAGGGGCGGACGACTCTGTCCGCCCGCTGGAGGCAGTGTTTTTTGGGGAAATTTACGTCAAATTTGCAACATTTTTGGGCCGACAGAGTCGTCGGCCCCTACAGAAGTCGTGTTAATTACCAACTGCCCCCGGTGCTTTACCGGCCCACGCCCTTCAGCAGGCCTGCTTTCGCCCGCTCCGGCGTGTCGTCGGACTCGTCGTAAGCGTCGTAGGGGGCGGCGGGGTCGTGGACGCGTTTTTTGAATGGGGAGCAGAGCTGGTCCTTGTGGGCGAAGGCGAATTCGAAATTGTCCGTCCAGCCGGTCGTAGTGATACCCGGCGTCGATCATGATGGGAACATCGCCCTTCCGATAAAAGAAGATGTTCGCCGCCCACTTCCGGACGCAGGCAACATTCTCGTCGATCCAGCCGGTATTCAGCGGCTTGAAGATCTCCTTGCCCCGGTACATCCTGCTCATTTCCTTCTTCTGAAATTCCGTCGCTTTCCTTGACATACGCTCCCCCAGTTCCGGGCCGTTCCAGAAACAGCCCTGTGTTTTTTCTGTCAGGCGCAATAGGTTAGATATGTCTAACTCGTGCGTATACCCAACTGTGCCTCCTGATTCGGTTTAGCACGCGGCTCCGGCAGTTTCAAGCCGGAGCCGCTGCTTTTTGCGTGAAATACCGGTCAGCTGCAAAGCTTCTCTGCGGCGGTGCGGGCGAGGGTGATGCAGGTCCGGATCGCAGTTTGGTAATCTGCGGGATCGTTGCAGATGATGCAGAGCAGGAAATCCGTCTGCGGGGTAAAGACGATGCCCACGTCCGCGCAGCACAGGCCGAGCAGATCGCCGGTTTTATGGGCGCACTGCGTGCCTTCCGGCAGGCCCTGCGGAATGCGGTCGTTCACCTGCTGGGCAAGCAGGTGCGCAAGCATCTGCTCCGAGGCCTCCTGCGAAACGCACTGCCGGTTGTAGACCAGCCGTAAAAACGCCGCGCAGTCCTCCGCGCTGACGTAGTTCTGCGTCCCGTTTTCCACGAGCATCAGGCGGTTATAGCGCACGGCGGTGCAGTCGATGGAAGCGGCGAAGCGCTCCACGGCGGCGCGGCCGTCCGCTTCGCTGCCTCCGCCGAGCAGGCAGGTCAGCTCATTTGCGGCGGCATTGTCGCTGACGCTGATCATCTGGCAAATAGCGTCCTCCTGCGCGCCGGGCGTCAGGGTCCCGCTGCGCTCCGCGTCATAGACCGCACCCATGATAAACAGCTTGATGAGGCTTGCCGACACCATCTGCGGCGCGTCAGGGTCGATATTTTCCTGCACATGGGCATACGTGCCCTCCTGCAGCCGCTCTGCCCAGATATCCCATTTGTCGCTGCTTCCCTGCAGCTGCTCCCGCAGCGCCTCGGCCAGCGCCGCGTCCTCCGTCAGGGACTGCCTTTGCAGCCTTCTAAAGTAAGCGTCAACGCCGTCGGCGATCCCGGCTGCGATCTTTGCCCGGTACGCATCCGTCGCCATTGCCTCGTCCTCGGCCGGGTTGGTCATAAAGCCCATTTCCACGATGGTGACCGGGACCTCGCTGTAATTGATGCCGGTCATGGTGTCCGTCTGCCAGAGCGTCCGCTCGTTCTGCGGCTTGTCAAGCGCTGCGCCAAGCCGCTCGAGCACGCAGTCGGACAGGGCGCGGCTTTTTTCATATAACGCGCCGTTATACGGGTTCGACGGCGTCATGCAGATGGTCATGATCCCGCTGGCGGCGGCGCTTTCGCTTGCGTTGGCATGGACGCGGATGAACGCGCCGGCCTGCTGCGTGTTCGCGATCTGCGCGCGCTCGGCATTGGATATGGAAACGTCGTTCTCCGTCCGCGTCATGACGACCGTATAGCCGCGCGCCGTAAGCTCCTGCTGCAAAAGCAGCGAGACGGCCAGATTCAGCTCGTATTCCGGGATCCCGGTCGACACGCCGGTCGTTCCGGCGGAAACGCGGGTTTTCAGCTCCGTGCTTCCCGGGCCGACCGGCTCCTTGCCGTAATCGGCATTCAGCTGGTGTCCGGCGTCAATGACAATACACGGCTTTTCGGTCTGCACGGGCTCCGGCACGGGGGTCTGTGTCTGCACGGGCTCCGCCTCCTCCGGTTCCTTCTCCGGCTGCTCCGGAACGGAAGGCTCCTCCGGCTCGGCGGGCTGGACCTCCTCCGGTGCGGCAGGCTCCGGCCCGGCGGAGATCGTCGTTTCCCCGATCCTGTGCAGTCCGAAAAGCAGACCGCCCGCTGCAAGCAGCACGGCTGCCGCCAGAGCCGCCGCAATGATCTTCTTTTTCATATCCTGATCTCAGACTCCATTTCCAAATTCCTTAATAGTATGATTTTCCGAATTTCCGCTTCTCGTATCCGAGCATGAAGGTCGCGTTATAGAGCTCATCCTCGGATAAGTAGCTGTTCTGGTTCGCGTCAAATACGGATGCATCGATGGACGGGTAGTACCAGTCCTTTTCCGCAAAATACGCGGCGATGTCTTTATTCTTAAAGCGCCGTCCGTGGCGGGCATAGATCTCGTTGCGCGCAAGGCAGAGCTGCTGATGGGAAAGGCCCTCCAGATCCGCCTCGGTCAGCCGGCGCTCCGCGCTCTGCGGGAGAATATACGCACTGACGGGCTGTGTCAGCACATTGTTGCAGGACGCACGCGAAAGGAACGCCGAGGCGAGGTCCTCATAGGCCGACGTATGCAGCATGGAGCTGTCCGGATATTCGAACATGAAGTAATACGCATACAGATCCCCCCACGTCTCATAGACGGACATCCGCCTGCCGCTTCCGGTGCAGGTATAGCGGCGGCTGTTTTCCGTCTCCTGCATGGAAGCCTCGTCCACGCGAAAGCCATAGGCAGTGCACAGGCGGCTGCTGCCGGGATCGCCGGCCATGTCGACCGGCGCTTCCCAGACGCGGACGAGCATATCGAGCGTCTGCGCATAATAGCAGTAGATGTTTCCGTTCACGGAGAAGCCGATTGGCGTTTCCACAAATCCCTCCGGCACGGAAAAATACAAATCATAATCGCCGGTCACGACCACCCAGTTCAGCTGACCGGGCTGAAGCTCCAGAATACGATCCGGCTGGTACGCCCCGGCATCCTCCTCCGGCTCCTCCTGCGCGGGTGCTTCCTGCATGGGCGCTTCGGGCGCGGTATCCTGCGGCGCAGGCTGTTCAGGGGTATCCTGCGGCGCGGCTTCCGCTATGGTTTCCGTATATGCCGGTTCCTGCACGGCGTCCTTTTCCCCGCGCAGCTCCAGGATCAGCTTGACCGCCAGCGCCACGCCAACCAGCAGGACCAGGCTTGCAGCCACAGCAAGCAGCACGGTCTTTCCATTGCCCGGCTTTTTCTGTCTGGGTCTGACAGGGCCGCCGGCAGCGCCTCTGCCGCTGTTCATATCCCCATAGTGATAGCTGTCAACCGTCGGCTCGGCGGAACCGAACATATCCTCACCGCTGCCGACAGGCATCCCGCACTTGCCGCAGAAATTCCCCGACGGCGGGAGCTGCGCCCCGCAGTATTTGCAATATCGTTCCATTTCTTTTCCTCCCATTCGTTCTGTCTGTCCCAGCTCTTATAACCGCGGCGTCCCCACCCGGTTCATGAGGGGAAATTCAGGCGAATCCTACTTATCATTAACTTTAACACGCCGTCCCGGAAAAGTCCACGCCTTTCGGTGAGAAATTCCAGAACTGGTATATCCGCGCCAAACCGAAACGCCGCATTCCGGCTTTCATCGGAATGCGGCGCATTTGTTTTCCAGCCGGTCCCCGGCTTTATTTTCGCGTCTCGTCATGGCCCTCGGCGGCGATCATGTGCATGGCGTGCTCCAGCGCACCGATGACGGCGGCAAGGTTTTCCCGCGCGGCATCAAGGCGGCTGGTGCAGATATCGTCGCCTGCCGGGCGCGATGTTCCTGCTCGGCTATTTTGAGGACGGCACGCCCGTCATGGGCCTGCCCGGCTGCGTCATGTACGCGGGCGCGACGGTCTTCGATCTGATGCTGCCCAAAATCGCAGCGGATGTACCCGTCACGCGCGCCGACATCGCCGCGCTGGGTGAGGGCGGGTTGTGCCTCGGCTGCGCAGAATGCCATTATGTGTCTTAACGGCACATACCCTTTTTGTCAGCAACCCTTGTCCGGCAACTGCCATATTATTTGTTTCGTGAAACCTGTTTTATGGACAGCTACCTGCCAGGGAGGATTTTTATATTTTACGCCTCAAGGCTCGACGGATACTGCTCCAGCAGAGAGACGTCCGGGAGTTCTGCGCCGAAGCGGGCCATGCTGCGTTCGCATTTGCGGCGGATGCCGCAGACGTCCTTTTCGTCGACCGGAATGTGATAAATATAGTTTTTCACTGCCGCCTCCAGCAGCAGCTCCCGCGTCTCGGGATGGGACAGATACTGCCCGTTCCAGAACGCCGCGTCCGCCCGGCGGCCATGCAGAATGGCGCGGTGGCGTTCCGTGTCGATCTGCGCGTCGGCAGTCACATAAATGCTTTTTCCGGCAGCGGAGATCCAGTATACAGCGTGCAGGGCTTCGGCCATACCCGGAACGGGGATGTGCGGAAAGCGGCTGCATTCGACCGTAAACGGGCCAAGCTGCATCATCAGGCGCTCCGGCGTGTTCGGCTGCGGAAGGAAAACCGGCGCACCGCAGGCCGCGCGGAGCTGCTCCGCGCGGCTGGCGCTGTAATGGTCGGGGTGCGCGTGGGTAAACAGGACGCCGCAGACGGCGTCATAGGGCGGCTCGCCTGCCAGCATTTTCGCAAAGACTTCAGGCGGCAGGCCGTAATAGCAGCGGAACTGCTTGTTGAGCGCGTCGATCAGGAGCGCGCTCCCATCCTGCTCCAGCACAAGGCCGCAGCTGCTGACGAGTGTGATCCTCATTGCAGCAGCTCCAGAAATTCCTGCTCGGACAGGACCGGGATGCCCAGCTCGTTGGCCTTTTTCAGCTTGCTGCCCGCGTTTTCGCCCGCGACGACATACGTCGTCTTTTTCGAGACGGACGAGGCGGCCTTGCCGCCGAGGCTTTCGATCTTCTCCGTCGCCTCCTCGCGCGTAAAGAGGCTCAGCGCGCCGGTCAGCACGAAGGTCTTTCCCGCAAAGCGGGTGTCCGTGATCCGGTTGGTCGACAGGAAGTTCACATTTGCTTCGCGCAAGCGCTCGATGAGATCCTGCGACTGCGGGCTTGCAAAATAGTCGAGAATGTTCTGCGCCGTCGTCTCGCCGATATCAGGCACGGCAGTCAGGTCTTCAAGCGCCGCGTTCTGCAGCGCGTCGAGGCTGCCGAATGTAGCAGCCAGCACCTTAGCCGCCTTGCTGCCGACCTGCCGGATACCGAGGGCGCACAGAAGGCGGGACAGATCGTTCTGCTTGCTGGCTTCAATGGCTGCCTCCAGATTCGCGGCGGATTTTTTTCCCTGACCGGGAAGCTCGGCAAACGCGGCGTAGTCCAGCCGGTAGAGGTCGGCAGGATTGGATACCATCTTCTGCTCGATCAGTTGATCGAGGATCGCGCTGCCGAGGCCGTCGATGTTCATGGCCTCGCGCGAAACGAAATGCGCAAGATTGCGCGACAGCTGCGCGGGGCACTCCGCGCCGGTGCAGCGCAGAGCCGCGCCGTCCTCATCGCGCACGACGGGCGCGCCGCAGACGGGGCATTTGTCCGGCAGGTGATAGGGCTTCGCGCCCTCCGGGCGCCTGGCGAGCACGACCTCAAGAATCTCCGGGATGATCTCGCCTGCCTTGCGGATCTTGACGGTATCGCCGATGCGGATGTCCTTATCCGTAATAAAATCCTGATTGTGGAGCGTCGCGGCGGTGACGGTCGTCCCGGCCAGATGCACGGGAGCGACGATGGCGCGGGGCGTGAGAACGCCCGTGCGGCCCACCTGCACGACGATATCCTCCAATACCGTCTCCTTGACCTCGGGCGGGTATTTGAAGGCTGCGGCCCAGCGCGGGAATTTGGCCGTGCTGCCAAGACGGGCGCGGCCCGCAAGGCTGTTGAGCTTCATAACGGCCCCGTCGATATCATACGGCAGGTCATAGCGCGTTTCGCCAAGCTCGGCGATCAACTGCTCCGCTTTGTCCATATCGCGGCAGAGCGTATAGGGAATGACCTTGAATTTCAAATTTCGCAGATAGTCCAGCGTCTCGCTGTGGGTCTGAAATTCCGCGCCCTCTGCCAGCTGCAGATTGAAAACCAGAATGTCCAGCCTGCGCTTTGCAGCGATACCGGGGTCGAGCTGGCGCAAAGAACCCGCCGCCGCGTTGCGCGGGTTGGCAAAGAGCGGCTTTCCGAGCTTTTCCTGCTCGGCGTTGAGCGCCTCGAAGCTGGCGCGGGGCATAAAGACCTCGCCGCGCACGATCAGACGGGCGGGCGCGTGCTCCAGCGTCATGGGGATGGAGCGGATGGTCTTGAGATTTTCCGTCACATCCTCGCCGATCAGGCCGTCGCCGCGCGTCGCGCCGCGGACAAATTGTCCGTCGACGTATTCCAGCGCAACGGACAGTCCATCAACCTTCGGTTCGACGGAATATTCCGCGTCCGGCTCCTCCTCGCGCACATGCGCGTCAAAGTCCCGCAGCTCGTCATAGGAAAACACGTCCTGCAGGCTTTCCAGCGGGACGGCGTGGCGCACCTTGACAAATTCGCTCAGCGCCTGCCCGCCGACGCGGCGCGTCGGACTGAGGGGCGAGGCGTACTGCGGGTACTGCGCCTCCAGTTCTTCCAATCTGCGCAGCTTGTGGTCATAGTCATAATCGCTCATTTCGGGGTTGTCGAGCACGTAGTAAAGATATCCGGCGTGTTCCAGCTCCCGTGTGAGCTGTTCAATTTCCTGTTTCGGTTCCATATTGTTCCCAGCCTTCCGTTGTAGTCAGATGTCCCAGGTTTACGTACGTTTCAGGCACTGTGCCGACGATCACGGTCTGCGCGAGCATGACGTCGCTGTCCACGTCGACCGTCTCATAGCCGACGGTCGTCAGGATGGTCAGGCTGATGGTGAATTTCACCTTCAGCGTCTGCAGCGTCTGGTTGATCCCGGCTGCGGTAAAATCCGAAAAAAAGTCAGCGTTCGACATGGTGAGGCTGACGGCCTTGACCGGCAGCTCCGGGCCGGTTCCGGCCAATAGATCCGGCAGCAGGAGGTTCCCGAGCGGGATGCCCATCTGCTGCGTGTTGATCTGCGCGACAAGGGTATCCAGAAGTTCCAGCACCTCGACCTTTAGGCGCTCGACCTGCGCCATGTCGGTGCGAAGCGCGGTGATATGGCCCTCCACGTCCTTTTCCAGCACGATCACGCGGGAAAAATCCGTGTCGCCCCTGCGGAGCATTTCGCTGACGGCCTCTATGATGGCGTTCGACGCGGCGTTGACCGCCTGATTGCGCGCAAGCTCGCGGATATACGGTGACAAATGCAGCTCCACGAGCAGAACCAGCCCCGTCAGCACGAGCAGCGGGACGATCAGAAGCAGTCTTCTGCGTCTTCGTTTTTTCCGGCTCATCTCCATACACCCCCAGCATAGCCTATGCCGGGGTCATGGGAAGATTACAGCTTTTTCATGTGCTGGCTTGCCGTGTTTGCCATAAGGCGCTTCGTGCCGACGCCGTCGAACGCGATCTCGAGCAGCGCGTCGGCGCCCATGGGCAGGACCGTCAGGATCATGCCCCGGCCAAATGCCTTGTGCTGCACCATCTCCCCGGCCGCGAAGCTGACCTTCGGGGCCGGCTTCGGCTGCGTGTGGACGGAATAGTCCTTCTGCGGCTTCGGGCGCGTGGGGATCTGCGAAAAGTCATTATACTCGTCGCCGTAGATGCTGACGCGGCCAAACGAGCCGTACTGCCGGGTGGGCTGCTGCGAATAGCTGGGCTTCGGCGCGCCGGCGTGCTTGACGAATTCCGCCGGAAGCTCGTCTACAAAGCGGGAGGGCAGGTTCGTCGTCGTGCGTCCATAGAGCATACGCTGCCGGGCATAGGAAATAACGAGGTTCTGCTTGGCTCTGGTGATGGCGACGTAGCACAGGCGGCGTTCCTCTTCCAGCTCCTCCGGCTCGCTCAGGCAGCGGTTCGACGGGAACAGCCCCTCTTCAAAGCCCGTGAGAAATACATTCGGGAATTCCAGGCCCTTTGCCGCGTGCATCGTCATCATGACGACGGCGTCCGCGTCCGGGTCGTATTGCTCAATGTCGGTATAGAGGGCGATCTCTTCCAAAAATCCAGCCAATGTGGGCGTATCGGTGTTTTCCATGTAGGCAAGGATGCTGGATTTGAGCTCGCGGACGTTTTCGGCGCGGGTGCGCGCTTCGACATCGTCCTTTTCCTCGAGCATTTTCAGATAGCCGGTGCGGAGCATGACCTCCTCATAGAAGTCCGGCAGAGAAAGCGTCGTCAGAAGCTCGGCGCATTCCTCGATCACGACCGTGAAGGCCATGAGCTTTGCGGCGGACTTTTCAAGGCTCGGATAGCTGTACGGGTCGGAGACGACCGTGTAGAGCGGCACGCCTGCCGCAGCCGCCTGCCGCTGCGCCATTTCGAGCGTTTTGCCGCCGATGCCGCGCGGCGGGTTATTGATGATGCGCTGCAATCTCAGTTCGTCTGCGCGGTTATTGATCACGCACAGATAGGCCAGCATATCCTTGACCTCGGCGCGGTCAAAGAAGCGTGTGCCGCCGATGATGCGGTACGGGATGCCGCTGCGCTTGAACGCGTTTTCCACCGCGTTCGACTGCGCATTCGTGCGGTAGAGCACGGCGAAATCCTTGAAATTCTTCCCCTTGGACATGGAGATAATGCGGCTGGAAATGTAATTGGCCTCATCCGACTCGCTTGCCGCCTCGTAGACCGTGATGCGGTCGCCCGCAGCGTTCTGCGTCCAGAGCTTTTTGCCCTTGCGCCCCCGGTTGTGCGAGATGACGGCGTTGGCCGCGTTCAAAATGGCCTGCGTGGAGCGGTAGTTCTGCTCCAGGCGGATGACACGTGCGCCCTTGAACTGCTTTTCAAAGGAAAGAATGTTCTCGATAGTCGCGCCGCGGAATTTGTAGATGGACTGGTCGTCGTCGCCGACGACGCAGATGTTTTCATACCCGCCCGCAAGCAGCGCTGTCAGCTGATACTGCAGCTGGTTCGTGTCCTGATACTCGTCGATCATGACGTAGTGGAACTTGCGCTGGTAATACGTCCGCACGTCCTCAAACTGCTCAAGCAGCTCGACGGTCTTGAGGATGATATCGTCAAAGTCCAGCGCGTTGGCCTCGTGCAGGCGCTTTTCGTATTCGGCGTAGAGCTGCGCGATGCGGTCCATGCGGTAATCGCCGGACTTTCCGGCGTGTTTGGAAAACTGCTCCGGCCCCTGCCGCTTGTCCTTGGCCTTGCTGATGACGGAAAGCGCCAGACGCGGCGGGAGGGATTTTTCGTCCAGCCCGAAGTCCTTCAGAATGTCCTTCATGACCCGCTCGGAATCGCTCGTGTCATAGATCGTGAAGCGGCCCGTGTAGCCGTCCAGCCGGTCGATCTCCCGCCGGAGGATGCGGCAGCAGGCGGCATGAAACGTCATGGCCCAGACGTCCATGGCGTAGTCGCCCAGCAGCGCCTGCAATCTGGCCTTCAGCTCGTTTGCAGCTTTGTTTGTGAACGTGATGGCCAGAATCGACCACGGCGCGGCGGGCCGGAGCGCGCACAGGCGCTCGGCCTGCTGCTGCATGGCGGGATCGCGCGTTTTGAGGTAGTCCTCGAGATATGTAACGTCCGCCTCCGCGATATACTCCGGAATTTCATTCGAGTCGGAGCCTTCGCCGAAGGCGATGAGATTGGCGATGCGGTTGATGAGAACGGTCGTCTTGCCGCTGCCCGCACCGGCCAGCAGCAGCAGCGGCCCCTGCGTTGTAAGAACGCCCTCGCGCTGCATCTCGTTCAGGTTCTGAAAGCGCGCAGCGATCACAGCGCGGCGCGCGGATAAGAACCGGGCTTCAAATGTCTGTTCCATAGCTTCCCCTTACGGGCAATGTCGTCGATTTAAGACCGCATTCTATATGAAACCCCGGTAAAAAACGGACGCAGCTGGTAGGGGCGGGGCTCTGCTCCGCCCGATGGGCAGCCGCAAATCCGTATGGTGCCCTGTAGGGGCCGATGCCTACATCGGCCCGGCAGAACGCACCGCTTTTACGGTAGTCTGCAGCGAATTCGTAACTTCCCTACGGGCATATGCGTATGTGCATTCGAATTCGCCGAAGATTTCCAATCATTCAGTGCTTTCTGCCGGGCGGAGCAGAGCCCCGCCCCTACGAACCCTGTTTGCGATTTCAATGTGTTTGCGTGACAGGTCACAGTATCAGGTGATATGACATTGCCTTTTCAATAAACTACGGATATTCTACCGCATTTTGCCCGGTTTGTCGACATCAAAAAAATGTTCGAAGCCGTTCCAGCGCCTTCTTTTCGATGCGGCTGACCTGCACCTGCGACACGCCGATGAGGCCCGCGACGCGCTGCTGGGTCAGGCTGTGGTAATAGCGGAGCTGGATGACGAGCCGTTCCTTGTCGTTCAGGCGGGCAAGCGCCTCCTGCAGGGCCATGCGTTCGAGCAGCTTTTCCTCCATGCCGTCTGTACACAGGACATCCTCGAGGGAGAAGCCCTCCTCGCCGGTCTGGCGCTGGATGGACTCGGTCGCGCTGGTGGCGGTTTCGGCAGCCGCGATCTCCTCCGGCGAAAGGCCCAGCGCCTCGGAAAGCTCGGAGACCGTCGGGTCGCGGCCGAAATCGCCGGTCAGGCGCTCACGGACCTTTTTGATGGCGGCGGCGCGCTCTTTCACGCTGCGGCTGACCTTGACCGCACCGTCGTCGCGCAGAAAGCGGCGGATCTCTCCGGCAATTTTGGGGACGGCGTAGGTCGAAAACTGCGTGCCGTAGGCGGTATCAAAGCCCTCGACCGCCTTTAAAAAGCCGACGCAGCCGAGCTGGAACAGATCGTCCGGCTCCACGCCGCGGCCAAAATACCGCCGGGCGATCGACCAGATGAGGCCCGTGTTTTCCGTCACGAGCCGTTCGGACGCGTCCCGGTCGCCCTGCTGGGAGCGCTGGATGAGCGTGATGGTGTCGCTCAAGCGGTTTTCCTCCGCTGCACGATCCTGCGCTTCATATGTACCGTCGTGCCCTTGCCGGGCTTTGACGTGACCTGAAGCGAGGTCATGAAGCTCTCCATGATCGTAAAGCCCATGCCGCTGCGCTCCGGGCCGCCGGTCGTGAACATGGGCGCGCGGGCCTTTTCCACGTCCTCCATGCCGCAGCCCTTGTCGCGGATGACGATATCCAGCACGTTCTCCGGCAGAATGCGGCAGCGGATGGTCACGGTGCCGAGGCAGTCGCGGTAGGCATGAACAATGCAGTTGGTCACGGCCTCGGACACCGCGGTCTTGATATCGTTCAGCTCCTCGAGATTGGGGTCGAGCTGGGCGGCGAAGCACGCGACTGCCGCGCGGGCAAAGGATTCGTTCGAGGACCGGCTGGGGAAGGTCAGCGTCATTTCATTTTCAGCTTTCATGGACAAGGCTCCTTTCGTCTTCCAGAGTTGCTATGCGCTCAATGCCGGAGGCCTTGAGCACCTTCATCGGCTGCGGCGGAACGCTTCGGAGAATGACCTCGCCGCGCAGCTGCCGCATCCGGCGCACGCAGGAGATCACGATGGCGATCCCGCTAGAGTCCATAAACGTGACCTCTCTGAAATCCAGCACGCAGACACGCGGCAGATAGAGGTCGATTTTGTTGCCCAGGACGCGCATGATATCCTTCGCGCTGTGGTGGTCAATTTCGCCGCGCAGCGCGACGGTCAGATGCTTGTCCTGCAAAAAGCTTGTAAGATTCATTTGTTCGCCTCCAAAATAGAAAATGGACACACAGGGCTTTTTCCTGTGTGTCCATTATAGAAGCTTTTACGCGCGGGTTTTGTCAAAGGGATTACCGGCGCAGACGCTTTTCACTTTCTTCGAGCTGTGCAAGCAGGGCGCGGTTCTTTTCGAGCTTTTCGCGCTGCTCGGCCACGACCTTTTCCGGTGCGCGGGAGACAAACGCTTCGTTTGAAAGCTTGCCCTCGAACATGGCGATCTGCTTGAGGCAGTTCGCCTTTTCCTTTTCGATGCGGGCCAGCTCCTTCTCGAAGTCGATCAGCTCCTCCAGCGGAATATAGAGCTTGGCGTCGTTCGTGACGACGCAGACCATGTTCTCGTGGCCCTCGGGGTCCGAATCGCAGATGATGACCTGATCGGCATAGGCCAGACGGCAGATAAAGCCCGTGCCCTGCCGGAAGATCTCGCCCTTATCGGACACGACGTAGAGCGTGCTCTTCTTCGACGGCGGGACGTTCATCTCCGCGCGGCGGTTGCGGATGGAACGGATGGCGTTCATGACGGACTCCATATGTGCCGCCTCGACGGAGAAGTTCAGATTCTCGTCATACTTCGGCCAGTCAGCCAGCATGAGGAATTTGCCCTCGTGCGGGATGGCCTGCCAGATTTCCTCGGTGATGAACGGCATGAACGGGTGCAGGAGGCGCAGGAACTGGTCAAGCACATACACCAGCACCTTCTGCGCGGCCAGCTTGCTCTTTTCGTCCTCGCCATACAGTCTTGCCTTGGTCAGCTCGATATACCAGTCGCAGTACGTGTCCCAGATGAAGTCATAGACCTTAGCGGAGGCCACGCCCAGCTCGTACGCATCCATATTCTCCGTGACCTCTTTGATGAGCGTATTGAGCTTGGACAGCACCCATTTGTCCTCGATCTCCAGGTCGGCGGCATCCGGAAGGCTGTTTTCTTCGACGGTCAGGTTCATGAGCACATAGCGGCTCGCGTTCCAGATCTTGTTGGCAAAATTGCGCATGGCCTCGCACTTTTCGACGTAGAAGCGCATATCGTTGCCGGGCGAGTTGCCGGTGATGAGATTGAAGCGCAGCGCGTCCGCACCGTATTTCTCGGCCATTTCCAGCGGGTCGATGCCGTTGCCGAGGGACTTGGACATCTTGCGGCCCTTGTCGTCGCGGACGAGGCCGTGGATGAAGACGGTCTTGAACGGCTCCTTTTTCATCTGCTCCATGCCGGAGACGACCATGCGCGCCACCCAGAAGAAGATGATATCATAGCCCGTGACCATATCGGTCGTCGGGTACCAGTATTTGAGGTCTTCCGAATTCAAATCGGGCCAGCCGAGCGTGGAGAACGGCCACAGACCGGACGAGAACCACGTATCGAGCACGTCCTCGTCGCGGGTCAGCTTCGTGCAGCCGCATTTTTCGCACTTCGTCGGGTCTTCGCGGCTGACATTGATATGGCCGCATTCGTCACAGTACCACGCGGGGATCTGATGGCCCCACCAGAGCTGGCGGGAGATGCACCAGTCGTGCACGTTTTCCATCCAGTTGAGATACGTCTTGGAGAAGCGCTCCGGAACGAATTTGATCGTGCCGTCCTTCACGACGCGGATGGCCTCTTCTGCCAGCGGCTTCATCTTGACGAACCACTGCGCGGAAATGAGCGGCTCGACGTCGTTATGGCAGCGGTAGCAGGTGCCAACGTTGTGGGAATACGGCTCGGTCTTGACCAGATACCCCTGCTCTTCGAGGTCCTTTACCAGGGCCTTGCGGCATTCGTAGCGGTCCATGCCGTTGTACTTGCCGCCGTTTTCGTTGATATGGCCGTCGTCGGCGATGACGCGGATGACATCGAGGTTGTGGCGCAGGCCGACCTCAAAGTCGTTGGGGTCGTGCGCCGGGGTCATTTTGACCGCACCGGTACCGAAGCCGATCTCGCAGTATTCATCGCCCACGATGGGAATTTCGCGGTTCATGATGGGCAGGATGCAGGTCTTGCCGATGAGGTGCTTGAACTTTTCGTCGTTCGGGTTGACGGCCACGCCGGTGTCGCCCATCATGGTTTCCGGGCGGGTCGTGGCAACGACGATATCGCCGGAGCCGTCAGAGAGCGGATACCGGATATACCAGAGATGGCCGGGCTTGTCGACATACTCGACCTCCGCGTCGGAGAGGGCCGTCAGGCAGTGCGGGCACCAGTTGATGATGCGGCTGCCCTTGTAGATCAGGCCCTTGTCGTACATCTCGCAGAAGGCCTCACGCACGGCTTTGGAGCAGCCCTCGTCCATCGTGAAGCGGCTGCGCGACCAGTCGCAGCTGACGCCGAGCTTGCGCTGCTGTTCGACGATGCGGCTGCCGTACTTTTCCTTCCACGCCCAGACGCGCTCCAGGAATTTTTCGCGGCCAAGGTCATAGCGGGTCTTGCCCTCCTTGACGCGCAGCTCTTCCTCGACCTTGATCTGGGTGGCGATGCCGGCGTGGTCCGTACCGGGAAGCCACAGGGCGCTGTAGCCCTCCATACGCTTGTAGCGCGTCAGGATATCCTGCAGCGTCGAGTCCAGCGCGTGGCCCATGTGGAGCTGGCCGGTGACGTTGGGAGGCGGCATGACGATGGAATAGGGCTTTTTGTCGGGATCGGGTTCGGCCTTGAAGCAGTCGCTGTCCAGCCACATCTGGTAGATCTGGCTTTCCACCTGCGTCGGGTCGTATTGCTTGGGCAGTTCTTTTCTCATGTTGATTCTCCTATTTGAAACTTAAAATTATTTTTCGATCAGCTCCGCGCAGGGGCAGTCCGTGTGTGCGCAGAAAAAGTCCAGAAATTCCTCCGGTGTGCCTAAAATCAGATCCTTCTTTTGCAGGACCGTGGCCGAGCCGGAGTGCGTCAGCAGGAAAAGGCTCGGCGTTTCCACCAGCGTTTCCATCTTTTCATACGGGAAGTCGGCCGATTTCTGGTTTGTCTTGATCTGCATTGCCTCGTCCGTGAATCGAATCTTCGGCTTTGACGACAGATCCATCCCGCCGAGGCTCTTTAGCAGCAGCGACGCGGATCTCTGAAACTGCCGCGTCATGCTCGCGTCCGGCCTTGGCAGGAGCCGCGCCGCCGCAATGACCAGCGCGATCGCGCCTGCGGCAAGCAGCGTCGTGTTCCTCGGCTCCGTCAGGCCTGTCACGAGTAGGAAAACGCCTATGGCCGCCAAAACCACAGACAAAACAGTCTGCACGGTCTTCCGGCGCTTCAGCACCGGATCGTCGGCCCGGTTCGCTTCCGCAAAGCGGTTCACGCCGTCGGTCATGCGCCAGAGCTTCGGGTTCATCTTCCGCGAAATGATCTCCGTGCGCGCCCGCAGCGCCTTCGCGAGCTCCTCCTGAAGCTCTGCGCTGTAGGGCGTGGGGACAAATACAAATTCGCTCGGCATATGGCGGTTCCTCTCTTTCTCTATGGTATTGGCGGCGGTTTTGCGCAGGAAAAGTCGAAAAACCGCTTGTGGTTGGTAGGGGCGGGGCTCTGCTCCGCCCGGCGGAGGGCAGTTGTTATAGCGGAAATCTCAGGCGGATAAGAATGCAGTTTCCTGCGTGTTCGTAGGGGCCGATGCCTACATCGGCCCGTTGAGAAGCTGCGAATTCGCCGGAGATTCCCGTAAAATCGGTATATTCTGCGGGCGGACAGAGTCGTCCGCCCCTACGGAGTACAGGGGGCAGCGAAACCTTGCTGTAGGGGTCGACGACTCTGTCGGCCCGTTTGGGTAGTTACGAATTCGCCGAAGAGTTCTGTAAAAACGGACTGTTCTGCGCGGGCCGATGTAGGCATCGGCCCCTACAACCAAATGCGCACGTACCTGCGGATTCGCCGTAGATTTCTGTAAAAGCGGTCTGTTCTGCCGGGCCGATGTGGGCATCGGCCCCTACAATCGAATGCGCAGATGCAAGAAAAAACGCCCTGAGTTTTCATACTCAGGGCGAAGAAGATCTCCGTGGTACCACCTGTATTCCCGCTTGCGCGGGCACTCGCAGCTCTGTAACGGGAGAACCCGGCGGGGCTTACTGTGCGTTCAGCCCGGCAGCTCGGAGGCGACGGGAACTTCGGCTTTGCGGAAGCTTACACCAGCCGCTTCCTCTCTGCGGCGCTGCGCGAAGTTCATTCCTCTTCTCAGCTTGTATCGGTATGGGAAACTGATGCGTTATACGTCCTCGATGATGGGCGAGGGCTTGGCCTGCTGCGGGTTGACGAGGGCGCGGAACTTGCTCCGGGACTCGCGGATCTCGCTCAGGGCCTGTGCGATGGCTTCCTCTGTGCGCTTCATGGAATCGTCGACATAGTCGTTCGTGACCTGACGCAGCTCCTTGATCTTGGCCTGCGCGTTCTTCATGAGGTCGTCAGCCTCCTTCTGGGCCTGCAGATAGACCTCCTCGTGCGAGATCATCTGCCGGGCGCGCTGCTCGGCCTGCTTGAGAATGTTTTCGGCCTCGCGCTTGGCGTTGGTGATGACGTCGTTGCGGGATTCCACGATCGTCTTGGCCTGCTTGAGTTCACCGGGAAGCTGATTGCTGATCTCGTCGAGAAGATCGAGAACCTTGTCGCGTTCGAGCACGCACTTGTCCGCGCCGAGCGGCAGGCTCCACGCATCCTGTACCATCTCGTACAATGTCGTCAGGATCTCTTCAATACCGCTTGCCATAAAAATACCTCCTTAGATTTGCTCCATCATGCGGGCTTTAAAGTCCGGGATGATCGCAGCCGGGAGAAAATCACTCACGTCGGCGTCATACCGCGCCAGCTCCTTGACGGCGCTCGAGCTCAGGTACATGAACTGGTGCTCGGCAGTCAGGAACATGGTATCCAGTCCGGGGTTGAGTTTGTGATTCATGAGCGCCATCTGGAACTCGCGCTCGAAATCAGAAACGGCCCGCAGGCCCTTGATGATAATGGAGCTGCCCTGTTCGCGCGCAAAGTCGGCCAGCAGCTTGTCGGAGTGCATGACCGCGACGTTCGGAATGTCCGCCGTGACGCGGCGGATAAGCTCAGCGCGCTCCTCCGGCGTGAACATGGGGCTTTTTTCACAGTTATACATCACGCAGACGATCAGCCGGTCAAAGCTGCGCGCCGCACGGGTGATGATGTTGAGATGTCCGTTTGTGACAGGGTCGAAGCTGCCGGGATAAATCGCTGTCTTCATGGCTCCTCCAAACGGCTATCCTCTGCGGAAGATCGTCACCGCAGCCTTGCCGTAACGGTAATCCCGGTAACGCGCAAGACCCGGAATGTCGTCCGAAAGGGACTTCTCAAAGGGTCTTTCACAGACTATTATACCACTGTTCGTCAAAATGTCAATTTCTGATATGATTTTTAGCGCAGTTTCAAGGAAAATTTCCGCGTAAGGCGGGTCTAAAAGGATCAAATCGAACTGCCTGCGGCAGGTTTTCAGGTAGGAACTGTAATCCGCCTGCACAACTTCGGCACGTTCTTCCAGCCTTGTCTTTTTCAGGTTCTCCCGAATAACGCTGACCGGCTCTCTGCCCTTGTCGACAAAGGTGCAGTGCGCCGCGCCGCGGCTGAGCGCCTCGATGCCGAGCTGTCCGGAACCGGCAAACAGGTCGAGCGCCGTTCTTCCCTCGACCTCAAACTGGATGGCGGAGAAAATGCCCTCCTTGACCTGATCCATGGTCGGGCGGGTATCCATGCCCCTGGGGGCCTTCAGCGGGACGCCTCTGGCGGTTCCTGTGATGACGCGCATGGCGTTTGCCCTCCTTCCTTCGGGTGAAAATGCTGATAGACAGCCAGCGCGGCAGACGCGGGGAGCACCTGCTCAAGCTGGCTGCGCTCCGCCTGCGAAATGGCTTTAACGGAGCGGAATTTCTTTAACAGCGCCTGCCGCCGCTTTTCACCGATGCCGGGGATATCCTCCAGACCGGATTTTTTCATGCGGCGGGAGCGCAGCGCACGCTGGTACGTGATGGCGAAGCGGTGCGTCTCCTCCTGGATCGTGCCGATGAGGGCGAAAACGGACGGGACGGCGCTGATGGCGATCTCATCGCCCGCGGCGGTCACGAGCGCTCTTGTGCGGTGCTTGTCGTCCTTGACCATGCCGTAGGCCGGGATATCCAGCCCCAGCGTTTGCAGCACATCCTCCGCGACCTTTGTATGCTCGACGCCGCCGTCGATCAGCAGCACGTCCGGGCGCTCGGAAAAGCCCGCGTCCTGCTGGACGTAATGCGTCAGCCTGCGCAGCAGCACCTGATGCATGGACGCGTAATCGTCCTGATCGGTCAGGCCCTCGACGCGGAAGCGCTTATAGGCGGATTTGAGCGGCCTGCCGTCCTGAAAAACGACCATGGACGCGACGATATCCGTCCCGGCCAGGTTGGAAATATCATAGGACTCCATCCGGTGCGGGATATCCGGCAGATGGAGCATATCGGCCAGCGCACCAAGCGTGCCGGTGCGGCGCTCGGCTCTGGTTGTGATGCGCTCGGCCTCCTCGCGCGCGTTTTTATGCGCAAGCTCGACCAGCCGGACATTGTCGCCGCGCTGCGGCATCCGGATAAGGACCTTTTTATTCAGTTCCTGCTGCAAAAGAGCAGAGAACAGTTCCGCATCCTCCAGTTCAAACGGCGTAAGGATGACCTTTGGCGCTGTGCCGCGCGCAAGATAGAACTGCTTGACGAGGGCGGAGACAGCCTCCTGCGGGTCGTCCGCCGGGGAAAGGATCTCATATTCCTTGTCGAGCAGGCTTCCGCTTACATAATGCAGAACTGCGAAGCAGGCCCGCGCTTCGTTCTGGTAATAGCCGATCACGTCGGTATTGGCCATCGTCCCGGCAGTCACAAGCTGCTTTTCGCCGAGGGATTCGACGGCGCGCAGCCGGTCGCGCAGGGACGCGGCAAGCTCAAACTGTAATTTATCTGCCGCGGCCTCCATCTGCGTGCGCAGCTCGTCCGCGACCTTTTTATAATTGCCCTGCAAAATCAGCACGGCCTGCTCCATGCGGGCATGGTAGTCCTGCTGGCTGCGCGAGGGCTGACACCAGCCGTCGCAGTTGTTCATGTGGAAGTTGAGGCACGGGCGGTCCTTGCCGAGGTCGCGCGGGAACTGTTTGGAGCAGCCGGGAAGCTTCAGCGTCAGGCGGAGCGTGTCGATCACGTGCTGCGTGACGGAGCGGCCGCCGAAGGGGCCAAAATAGCTGGCCTTATCCCCTGCCGTTTTGCTGACCATCTGCATGACGGGATAGTCCTGCGTCAGGTCGACACGCAGATAGGGGTAGCCCTTGTCGTCCTTTAAAAGGATGTTGTACTTCGGCATATGCCGCTTGATAAGCGAGCATTCGAGCACCAGCGCCTCAAACTCCGAGCGCGCGACGATGGTATCAAAATGGTCGATCTGCGACACCATTTTACGCGTCTTCGGCGTATGCGCCGCCGTATCCTGAAAATACTGGCTGACGCGGTTCTTGAGCTTTTTGGCCTTGCCGACATAGATGACCGTGCCGGTCTTATCCTGCATGATGTAGACGCCCGGCTCGTATGGCAGAGAGAGCGCCTTGTCCTTGAGTTCTTCAAACGTCATAGCTTCTGAATAAAAAAGCGCTGCGGACGCAGCGCAAGCAAATGTGCAGATCGGGCGGCAGAATCAGGAGGGGCATCCCCCTCCTGATTCTGCTGGTTTGTAAAAAATGCCTCAGAAGACCTCTTTTACGAGCATATCGGTCAGTGCTTTTACTGCTTCTTCCTCATCGGGGCCTTCCGCAATGATGCTGACGCGCGTGCCCTTGGTGATGCCCATGGACAGAACGCCGAGCAAGCTCTTGGCGTTGATCTTGCGATCCTCGACCTCGACCCAGATGCTGGACTTGAACTCGTTCGCCTTCTGGATAAAGTAGGTGGCCTGCCGGTTGTAGAGGCCGGATTCACACTTCACGATGGATTGCTGCATATACATAGACGACACTCCTTATACATCCTGCCGGGGATTTCAATTGGTTTTGACCTTCTAATTTTAGCAAATTTCATTGAAATGTCAATCACTATTTCATTGCGCCCCGATTTCCGGACAAAAATCGATGGGACTTATTTGAATTCGACGATCGTGACGCCGGATTCGCCCTCGCCGTAAACGCCGAGGCGGAAGGACTTGACGTATTTGCAGCGGCGCAGCTCCTCCTGCACGGCTGCGCGCAGGACGCCCGTGCCCTTGCCGTGGATAATGCGTGCGTTTGGGAGATTGCCCATATAGGCCGCGTCCAGAAAATTATCGAGCACCGGCAGCGCCTCGTCCACGGCCATGCCGCGGATATCCAGCTCCGGCTGGGCCGCGGCCTTCAGCTCACGCACCTTGCCCGCGATGACCTTTTTCGCCGCGTTCTGCGTCTCGTTTTCGAGCAGGTATACCTCCTCCGGCTTCGCCGTGATCTGCATGATGCCGGCGCGCAGCTGATAGCTGCCGTCCTTGTTAATGGCAAGGACGCTCGCCTTTGTGCCGAGCTTCAAAAGCTCGACCGTATCGCCCACGCGGATGGCGCGGGTCGGCTCCGGGCGCTGCTTTTCCTCACGCTGGGGCTGCATTCTGCTTTCGGCCTCGTTGAGACTGCGGCGCATCTGCGCCTGCTTTTCATTGGAGCCGGGGACGAACGCGCCGTTTTTCGCCTGCTTCCGGAGCTGCTTGAGTTCTTCGTAGACCGCGTCGGCGGCACGGCGGGCATCGTCGATGATATACTGCGCCTCCTTGCGCGCCTGCTGGGCGGCCTTTTCCTTTTCCTGCTTGATCTGGGCGTAATATTCGTCGGATTTTTCCTTCTGCTTTTCCGTCTCGCGGCGCAGGCGCTCGGCCTCCTCCTTTGCCTTCTCCATCTCCTGCCGCTGCTGGTCGAGCTGCGTCAGAACGTCCTCGAAGTTCACGTCGTTCTGGCTGACAAGACTGCGGGCCTGCTCCAGAATGGCCTCGTCGATGCCGAGCCGCTTGGAGATGGCGAACGCGTTAGACTTGCCGGGCACGCCGATGAGCAGCCGGTAGGTCGGCTGGAGCGTCTCGACGTTAAACTCGCACGACGCGTTCATCACGCCGCTTGTGCGCATGGCATAGAGCTTCAGCTCGGCATAGTGCGTCGTCGCGGCGACTCCTGCGCCGCACTTGCGGCAGAACTCGATGATGGAAATGGCCAGCGCCGCGCCCTCGGCCGGGTCGGTTCCGGCGCAGAGCTCATCAAACAGGACGAGGCTGTCTTTGTCGCAGACCTTGAGGATCTCTACAATATTCTTTGTATGCGACGAGAACGTGGAAAGCGACTGCTCGATGGACTGCTCGTCGCCGATGTCAGCGAAAACCTGCTCGTAGACGTTGACCGCGCTGCCGTCGTCGGCAGGGATATGCAGGCCGCATTCGGCCATGAGCGTGAGAAGGCCGATGGTCTTGAGCGTGACGGTCTTGCCGCCGGTGTTGGGGCCGGTGATGATGAGCGTATCAAAATCGCTGCCGAGGCGCACGGAGATGGGCACGACGGTCTTGCCGGTGATGAGCGGGTGGCGGGCGCGGATGAGGTTCAGCTGCCCGTCCTTCCGCACCTCCGGGCAGATGGCGCGCATGGCAAAGGACAGACGCGCCCGCGCGAAAATGCATTCCAGATCCAGCAGCACGTCGTAGTCCAGCTTGATCTGCTCACGGTGACCCGCTGCTTCGGCGGAAAGCTCGGCGAGAATGCGCTCGATCTCCTTGCGCTCGGCCATGAACAGCTCGCGCAGCTCGTTGTTGCCGTTGACGGCGGACATCGGCTCAATGAAATACGTGCTGCCGGAGGACGAGACATCGTGCACGAGGCCCGGAAGCTGGCTCTTGCACTCGGCCTTGACCGGGACGACGAAGCGGTCGGAGCGGATGGTCACGATCGGCTCCTGCAAAATCTTCGCGTAGGACGGCGAGGTGATGATCTTTTGCAGCGATTCGCGGATCTTCGCGCTCTGCTGGCGGATCCTGCGGCGGATAGAGGCAAGCTCGCTGCTGGCCGCGTCCGCGATCTCGTCCTTGGAGAGAATGGAGGTAAAGATGCGCTCCTCCAGATATTTATTCGTGGTGATCTGCTGGAAGTACACATCCAGCACGCCCGGCTCCTGCGCGCTTCTCCCCTCGCCCTCGGAATACGCCTTTGTCTGGCGGGCGGATTTTAAAACAGCCGCGATGCGCAGCAGCTCCTCCGGGCTGAGGCAGCCGCCGCGGTCGGCGCGGTCCAGCGACGCGCCCACGTCATATAACCCGCCGAAGGACGGCGAGCCCTTGACCGTGATGCAGGCGCAGGCCGCGCTCGTCTCATCCAGAAGATGCCGGATCTCATCCGCGTCCGTGCTCGGCCGGACGGCAAGGCAGCGCTCCTTCGCCGCCTGGGACGCAGCATGATCGGCAAGCAGAGCCAGAACCTTATCCAGCTCCAGCTTGGTCAGTGATTTTTCATATTGTTCGTTCATATGTACGATCCTATTCTGTCAAAAGAGATTTATAGAAATCCAATGTATAGAAGCTGCGCTCGAGCTGCGTGAGCAGATAGCTCTCCGCCGCGTCGCACAGCTCCTTTTCCGCCGCGCCGGTCAGCGCAAACGAAAACAGCTTTTTATCCGGGCAGGAGACGATATAGCGCATGGCGGCCAGCGACGCGGCAGACAGCGGCATCCGCACGCCGTCGGACGCGCGGCAGGACGCGCACTCAAGCGTCCCGTCGGCGATGGAAAACCGGTCAGGCTCCGGATTGCCGCACACGCAGCAGCCGGAAAGCTCCGGCAGATAGCCTGCAAGGGCGGCAAGCCGCAGCTCCGTCGCCGCCTTGACGAGCTGCGGCGGCTTCTTGAGCTTCGCGAGCGCGTACAGCGCGTTCAGAATCAGCGGCAGCAGCGCAGGACTGGCCGCATCCTCCTGCGATAGGACCTCGGCCAGCTGGGCAAAATAGCTGGCAAGCGAGAGAAGCACAATGTCTGTCCGCAGCTCCGGGAACATCTCGATGGCGGTTGCCTCCGTGATGGACGAAAAGCCGTGCGCTTCGCCGACGGTGAACTCCGCATAGGTCAGCAGCTGGCACGCGCCCTTGAGCTTGCTGCGGTTGGAGCGGACGCCGCGAGCCTTCATGGTGAGAAGACCATGGTCGGCGCTCAGAACCGTCAGGATGCGGTCCGTCTCCTTATATTCGGTTGTCCGGAGGACAAGCCCCCGCGTCGTCAGGTAGTCCATGCTCCGCTTTCCTTACGCTTTGCTGCGCGCGGCCCGCATCCTTGAACAGCAGATACGCCTCCGGCGCGCCGGTATCGGTAAAAACTTCCCACAAAAACTCTGCTCGCATCGGTTCGGCCTCCTTTTCTGTTAGGATAAGCCGAACCGCCGGACGCTATGCCGGGGATTTCTGGCAGAACACCGCTCAGCCCCGTTCCAGCAGCTTCGCAAACGCGCTGCGGCCCACCCGCATCGCGCCCTTCGGGCAGAATTCCTGACAGCAGAAGCAGTGGATGCAGGCTTTTCGGTCTATGCGCGGCTTGCCGCGTTTCATCGTGATGGCCTTTGCCGGGCAGATATTCGCGCATTTTTTGCAGCCGACGCAGTCCTTCGCGCGCAGCTTCGGGAGGGGCGTGAACATATGGAACTTCACGCTGTCGGCAAGTCTGGAAAACGGCCCCTTGCCGCCGCTGCGGAAAAAGACGCTCGCCTGCGAGGGGACGGTCTTGTAGTCCGGGACCGTAAAGGCCGCAGGATCGCCGAAGATCGTCAGCTTTTCCGCGCTGTCCGGGCAAAGGCCGCGCCGGATGGCGGCGGAAAGCGTCGGGATCTCGCCGGGCGTCAGGCCGATCAGGCCGCAGGCGGCCAGGTCAAGCTTATGCGCGCTCTGTGCTGCGATCAGACAGCCGATGGGCCGCGCGGAGCCCTGCGTCGGGCCGTTGCCCTCCATGCCGACGACGGCGTCGCAGATGCAAAGGCGGGGCTTACAGTATTCGCAGAGGTCGACGAGCATATCGGCAAAATCGGCGGCTTTCGGGTATTTATAGTGATATTCCGGCTTCATTGTGCCGGGAATGATGCCGAAAAAGTTTTTGACGGCGTTCGTCATGCCCATCATGCCGTGTGTTTTGAGTTTGCAGACGTCGATGATCGCGTCAGCCTGCTTCAAATATGCCGTCATCGTAAAGCTTCTGGCCTGCGCTGCTTCCGGATACGAGACAGGGCAGACGGAAAAATCCGCGTTAAGCTCCGCGCCGAGCGCCTCGGCGGCACGCAGGCCGGTCACATCGTAAACGCGCTGCAGATGTGCCGCAGTATACAGCCCGCCGGGGCTGTCGCCAAGAATGACGTGCGCGCCGCGCGCCGTCAGCAGCTTTACCAGCGCGCAGACGACGGCCGGATGGACTGTCGCGGCCTGCTCCGGCTTCATGGCGGAGACAAGATTGAGCTTCAGCGCCACGCGCATGCCGGGCGTGACCCAGGCAAGCCCGCCCGCCGCGTCGACAGCGGCTTGCAGCGCGGCGGAAACCTCCGCCTCTTCATAGCTTTTGCAGGCGGCAAACGCAGCATCCCAGTTTCTATTCATACGCCCTCCTTCAGGCAACGTGTCGGAATCATCAATCGCAAATCGATATGCGCCTGCTCTGTAGGGGCGGACGTCTCTGTCCGCCCGTTGGAAGCAGCTGTTCTACAGAAATCTTCGGCAAATTCAGATGCAGCCGCGCATTTGACTGTAGGGGCCGATGCCGGTCACAGCCGTTCGCGACGAAGGAGCGTTACGGATGTGGGTCTGCCGCTTGCCGGTACACATCGGCCCGCGCAGTGTGCACCGTTTTTACGATAATCTGCGGCGAATTTGCAGCTTCCCAATGGGCCGATGTAGGCATCGGCCCCTACATCAAAACAGGCAGGTGCATACGTATGCGCCCCAGCTTTTCGCAAAACCAGTGCATTCTGCGGGCGGACAGAGTCGTCCGCCCCTACGCAGACTTTTCTTTTGTAAAACAGTCTACCACTAAACGGACGCGATTGCAATGCGGGAAATCCGCACAGTATTTACTTTTTGGTGAATTTATGTTACAATGATACAATATTTATGGGACTTTCTTTCCACCAGCCGCCCCGGCTGCACGGAAAATGGAAGGAGAACATAGTATGGAAGACAAGTATGCAGCGCAGCCCGAACAGGAAATTGCGCCGAAAACACCGGACGCGGACGACGTCGACGCGCTTTTGCAGGATGTAAAAAGCCTGCTCGGCGAATCGGACGGCGAGACTGCGGAGCAGCCTCCCCCCGAAGACGAGCCCGTGCCGGAAGGCCCCGGCAGTGAGCCGCTGAATGCGGAGGACGTGCACATCGACTACGGCAAATTCTACGGCCCGGAGGAGCAGAAGGAACCGGAGGCTCCGCTGACGTTCTACGAGCAGTCCAAGCCCGCGTACCAGCGTGCACGGCGCGCGGAATACGAGCGCATCCGGGAGCAGGAGCGGCTTGCAAGAGCCGAGCGCCAGCAGGCATTTGAACAGGAGCGTGCCGCGCATATGAAGCAGAAAAAGGCCGCACAGAAGCACGCGAACGCGCACAAGAGCACAGCGGAATACGCCGAATGGCTCTACACGCAGGGGCTGAGCGACGACGAGCGCAGCGCACGCGCCGAGCAGGAGGAAAAGCTTGCGCAGCCGGAATCACGGCGGCGCAGAAGGCCGGAAAAGCCGAAGCGGCGGCACGGACTGCGCATTGCGCTGGTGCTGGTTCTGCTGCTGACGATCGGCGCGGCGGTGTTCCATTTTCTGATCGCCCGCGCACCGCAGAGCGAGGCCGCGCTTTCCGCCCGCAAAAAAGGCTGCGCGACCATCCTCGTCGCAGGCACGGACGAGGGCGGCTACCGTACCGACTCCATGCTGCTGCTGAACATTGAACGCACGGAAAAGGCCATTCATCTCGTCTCCATCCCGCGCGACACGCTGATCTACTGCGAGTATTCGGTCCCGAAGATCAACTCCGCCTACGGCTGGGCCGGCGGCGGAGAGGCCGGGATGCAGGAGCTGCTGCTGCGCGTGTCGGAGATCATCGGCTTTGAGCCGGACGGCTACGCCGTGGTCGATCTGAGCGTGTTTGAGCAGCTGGTCGATCTGATGGGCGGCATCACGTTCGATGTGCCGGTCGATATGCACTACTCGGACCCCGCGCAGGGGCTGAATATCGATCTGCAGGCCGGGACGCAGCATTTGAACGGTGAGCAGGCCATGCAGGTCGCGCGCTTCCGCTCCGGCTATGCAACAGCCGACCTTGGGCGTATCGAGGTGCAGCGGTCGCTCGTCTCCGCGGCGCTCCGGCAGTGGGTATCGCCGAAGGGTGCGCTGCATCTGTCGAAGGCCGTGAAGCTGGTGCTGGAACATACGAACACGAATCTGACGAAGGCCAACCTTCTGTGGCTGGCAGAGAGCTTCCTGCTCTGCGGCCGCAGCGACATTGCCTCCGCGACGCTGCCCGGCTATGCCGCGAACTTCACAAGCGGGTCTTACTATGTGCTCGACGCGGGAGGCGTCGCGGACATTGTGAACCGGTACTTAAATCCCTATGAGAAAGAGGTGCAGGCCGCGGAACTCTACATCCGCAACGGCTGACAGATATGTATATCGATCCAGTACGGTACGAGGGCCGTCCGGGCAATGTTTCGGAGCGGCTGGAAAAGGAGCAGCGCTGCTATGCGCTGCTGGACGAGCTGCAAATTCCCTATGCCCGCGTCGATCACGAGCACGCGGACACCATCGAGGCCTGCGAGGCCGTCGAGCAGGTGCTCGGCGAGAAGATCTGTAAAAATCTATTCCTCTGCAACCGGCAGAAGACGCAGTTTTATCTGCTGATGCTGGAGGGCGAAAAGGTATTCAAGACGAAGGATCTTTCCAGGCAGCTGGGCGTGGCACGGCTGTCGTTTGCGGCCCCGGCGGATATGGAGAAATATCTGGACATCACGCCCGGCTCCGTCAGCGTGCTCGGCCTGATGAACGATACGGAAAACGCCGTCCAGCTCGTGCTGGACAAGCCGATCGCCGAGTCCACCCGCATCGGCTGCCACCCGTGCATCAACACCTCGACGCTGGCCGTCTCCACGCAGGATATTCTGACAAAATTCCTGCCCGCCGTCCACCACGAACCGATCATCGTCGACCTGCCGGACCCGGAGGACGCAGACTGAAGCCTCCCCCACCGGCCCTGACCGATCTCATGAACCATCCTGCAACCATCAAGAACCGGCACGTACAGTTTGTGCGTGCCGGTTCTTGTCATTTTCTCCGCAAATCCGAAGCATTTTGCCGCTATTTTATCAGCACCCGGTTCCTGCGCAGCTGCGGGGCGCCCTTTGCGCCGCGCCTGACAGCCGGAGGCAGCGGTCATTCGCTTGGCGTTTCCAGAATAGGAAGATCTTATTAAAACGCTTCTGACGCTTATCATTTGTTAATTACATGGCTCATTTTTTGTAATAAAATAAGAGCACAAACAGAAAGAAAATTTAGCAGAAATGGAGAATTCATATGGATGAGATTTTTCAATTGCTGGACTATCTCGGAATCCAGTCTCAGAGCACGATCCAGACCTATGCGCGCCTGGCGCAGCGGCGGCACCTGAAAAAGGGAGAATGCCTGTACTACGGCGGAGAAGACTCGACCAATCTGTATTTTCTCATTTCCGGCATCCTGCGCGGCTTTACGGTCAGCGCGGGCGGAAAGGAATATACCGAGTGTATTCTGCACAAATACGGCCATGCGCACATCGGCATGATCGGCATGGATAACCGTCAGGAATTCAAGCTCAACAAGAATCTGGAGGCGCTTACGGAGGCGGATCTGATCTATTTTGATGTCCGGCCGATCATAAAGGAGCTGCCGAACTCCATCGAGTTTCTGCGGGTCTATGTCAAGAAGCTGGAGGAGTCCTACGCGCAGATGTGGGAGGTCCGCGAGATCATGCGCGAGTCCGCGCAGGCGCGCTACGCGTGGTTCCAGAGGACCTACCCGAAGCTGCAGAACATCATGCAGCTCAAGGATGTGGCGACCTTCCTCGGCATCACGCCCGTGACGCTCAGCCGTATCCGGGCCAGAGAAACCATCAGCGCTGAAAAGGATGACGCAACATGACGCAGTATATTCTGTACCTGAATCTTCCGGATTCCTACTGTCAGATCTTTCTGCCGACGGAAAACAACCGGAAATACGAGCTTGAGCTTTCCGCGCAGCTGCCGGTCCCGCCCTGCAAGATGGAACTGGAACTGCTCGATGGGCACTGGTGGATGCTCCGGAATGCACAGATCTACTTTTCTGCAGATGGGAAAGGGCCGGATTCCATGCAGCTGTCCGACCAGACGCCGGTCTACGGCCTTCTTGGGGCTGAGAGAGAAAAGTTCTCGGCGTGGATCCGGGAAACCTCGGCCCGTGAATTACAATTTGAAAAATTCAGCATCCATGGGCTGACGCGCGTCGTGGTCGGAAAAGCGGAGCAGGCTGATATCCGGCTCGACAGCCCGTATATCAGCCATACGCATTTTATCCTGACAAAAAACCGCGCCGGCTGGGTCATTGAGGACATGAGCCGCAACGGCGTCTATCTCGACAACCAGCGCATCCCGCCGAAAAAAAGCTTGCAGCTGCGTCCGTTCAGCCATATCTATACGGGCGGCTTCCATCTGATCTTTCTGGGCGAGCTGCTTGCAATCAACTGCGCCGACCAGATCTCCACAGCGCTTGCGCGCTATGCGCCGCCTGCACGGGAGGATAAGCCGCTGCCGCATGCACACGAGGCGTTTTTGCGCAGTCCCCGGTTCTTTGAGCCGCTGCCGCAGGACGTGATCGACATTGAAGCGCCGCCGCAGAAGCAGAACCGGAAAAAGCAGCCGATGCTGTTCGCGCTCGGCCCCGCGCTGACCATGCCGCTGCCGATGCTGGCGACGATGGTTCTGCGTATGGGCGTCGGAAACGGCATGGGCTCCTACTGGATCATGGGCGTGTCGGTCGTAATGAGCGCGCTGATCGGCCTCGGCTGGTCGCTGGCGCGGCGGAAATACGACGCGAAGGAGGAAACCGCAGAGGAATCCGAGCGGCAGAGCGCGTACCGGTCCTATCTGCAGAAGAACGAAGCGCTGCTGCAGCAGCGGCAGGCGATCTGCCGGGAACGGCTGCTGCGGCAGTATCCGTCCACGCCGGAGCTGGTCCAGAAGCTGACCGGCGGACAGGCCGCAGAGGTGCTCTGGAACCGCAACGCGCGGGCCGAGGATTTCACGACCGTGCGCCTCGGCCTCGGCCGGATGGACATTTCCTCCATGATCCGCACGCCCGCCGTCCGGTTCAGCATCCGGAGCGACGAGCTGGAGGAGCAGCCGGCAAAGCTGAAGGAGGACTACCAGACGATCCTGCAGATCCCGTCCCTATTGTGCATCGGGCAGCACAAGCTGACCGGCATCATCGGTGAGCAGGCACGCGTGCAGGAGGTCGTCCGCAATATCGTCCTGCAGCTGGCCATGCTGCACAGCTACACGGATGTGCGCCTGATTGGCCTGTTCCGGGAGGGCGAGCAGGAGCTGTTCAGCTGGCTCCGCTGGCTGCCGCACGTGTTCTCGCCGGACAAATCGCACCGGCTGCTGGCCTGCTCAGAGGCAGACTATCAGGCTGTTTTGTCTTATCTGCTCGACGTACTGCGCGCAAGGGACTCCCGCGACGCGCTCCAGAGCGGCGAGGCGCCGCTTCCGGTCTATGTCGTGCTCTGCACAGACCCGAAAATTCTTTACAACCACGCCGTCTACCGCTATCTGACCGACGGCGGCAGCTATAACGTCTTTTTCCTGCTGGCCTATGGGCATATGGAATTTCTGCCGAACGAATGCAAATACCTCGTCCAGGCGGATGGCCGCTTCTCCGGCGCGTTCCGGATGGACCAGAACCGCAGCGAAACGGATCTTGTGTCGTTTGATCCCGCGGCTGCGTCCATGGCCGAGCAGACCGCCCGGCAGATCAGCCGCTACTGGGTCAACGAGATCGCCGACGGCGAGATTCCGAACCAGATCGGCTTTTTAGAAATGTACCATCTGGCCGACATCCGCAGCTGGGACCTGCTCAAACAATGGAAAACGCACCGGGCGTATGAAAGCATCCGCGCGCAGATCGGCGTCAGCTACGGCGCGCAGCCGGTATATCTGGATATCCATGAAAAGCAGCACGGCCCGCACGGGCTTGTCGCCGGTACGACCGGCTCCGGCAAGAGCGAGCTGATCCAGACGTTCATTCTCTCCCTGATGCTGAACTATCACCCGGACGAGGTCGCATTTATCCTGATCGACTACAAAGGCGGCGGCATGGCGAATCTGTTCGGCGGCACGCCGCACGTTGCCGGCGTCATTACGAATATCTCCGAATCCGGGCGCGGCGAGGAAAAAAGCTCCGCCGCCAGCGTCAACCAGACGCAGCGCGCGCTGCTTTCGCTGAAAAGTGAGATCAAGCGGCGGCAGAAGATCTTCAGCGAGTTCGGCGTCAATCACATTGACCAATACAGCAAGCTCTACCGGCAGGGCACGGCAGCGGAGCCGCTGCCGCACCTGATCATCATCAGCGATGAATTTGCCGAGCTGAAAAAGGAGCAGCCGGAGTTCATCAAGGAACTGGTCAGTACCGCCCGTGTGGGCAGAAGCCTCGGCATCCACCTGATCCTTGCCACGCAGAAGCCCTCCGGCGTCGTCGACGACGAGATCTGGAGCAACGCGCGCTTCAAGCTCTGCCTGAAGGTGCAGGACCGGCAGGACAGCATGGAAATGCTCAAGCGGCCGGAGGCTGCCGATCTGACGCGCATCGGGCGCGGCTATCTGCAGATCGGCAACGACGAGCTGTTCGAGCTGTTCCAGTCCGGATATTCCGGCGCGGAATACCAGCCGGAGCTGGAGCCGGAGGAGCTGCAGCTGAACCAGATCGAGCTGCTTGCGCTGGACGGCACGCGCACGCATAGGCGCACGCGGCGCCCGGCCGGTTCGCAGAGCGTCTCCCAGCTTGACGCCTGCGTCGCCTATATCTCGGAAACGGCGCAGAGCGCCGGGGTCCATCCGGCCAGAAAGCTCTGGCTGCCGATGCTCCGCAGCGAGATCACGCTTGAGCCGCTGCTGGACCAGCTTCCCGACAGGCCGTATTCCGCCATTCTCGGCAGGATCGACTATCCGGAGCAGCAGGCGCAGCCGCTTTATACGCTCAGCTTCCCGCGCTGCGGCAATGTGCTGATCGTCGGCAGCGCAGGCTCCGGCAAGAGCACGCTCGTGCAGACGATCCTCTATACGCTCTGCATCCGGCAGACGCCGGAGCTTCTGAACTGGTACGCGCTCGACTGCTCGAACCACCGGCTCGACGTTCTGCGCAGCACGCCGCACTGCGGCGGGATCGTATACCCCGAGGAGGAGGAAAAGGTCAAGCGGCTGTTCTCGCAGCTCACAGAGCTCATGCAGGAGCGCAAGCGGACGCTGGCGGATGCCGGTGCTGCGAATGCGGAGGATTACCGCGCGGCCGGCAAGGGCGTGATGCCGCTGACGCTGGTTATAATCGACAACTATGCCGGATTTATGGAAAACTATGAGCGCTTCGCGGAGCCGCTTTTGAAGCTGCTGCGCGAAGGTATGGCCTGCGGCATTCAGTTTATCGTGACCATGAATGCACCTATGGATATGCGCAGCCGCTGGAGCCAGAACTTTGCGACGACCATTCCGCTGCAGCTGAACGAGCGTGCGGATTATTACAGCTATCTCGGCCTTACGCCGCAGATGATGCCGACCGGCGAGCCGGGAAGCGGCCTTACCATCTTCAACGGCAGTGTCGTACAGTTCCAGTGCGCCTATGTCGCCGACCCGAAGGCGTGCGGCACGCTTGCGCTGCGCGCGGCGTCCGGCTACCGCGCCCCGGCGCTGCGATACATCGACAAGCAGCAGCTTTATGCCGAATTTTTGCGGGAGGACGCCATTCAGGCGCTGCCGGAGGACGCGCTTCCGCTCGGCTGGTACACACGCAGCATCCGCCCGTACAGTCTGCGCCTGCAGGATACGTTTTGCTATTTTATCAGCGACGTACAGGGCGCGGGCGCGCAGGCGGCAGTGGAAAACCTTCTGCTGACCATCACGCAGAAGCGGCTGGAATGCCATATCGTCTGCCGCGGCAGCACCGCGCCGTATGACACGGCGCTCCGGCAGTATTGCAGCTACGAGGACGTGCTTTCGCTTATGACCTATCTGCGCGATCTGTTCAAGACGCGCGCAGCGGCGAAGCGGGAATACGCCGCATCTCACACGGAGGCGGAATGCGAGGCCTATCTGCGCACGGCATTCCCGCCGGTCATCGTCCTGTTTGAGGACTACAACGCCTTCTGCGCCATGAGCTATTCGCCCGGCACGCGCGTCTCCTACACAGACGTCTGGGAGACGCTGCTGAAAAACGGCAGGGGCTACGGCGTGACCTTCCTCGCTGTGTGGAACCGGGCGCTGTATCAGCAGAGCTTCCAGAAGCAGGCCGTCCAGCTGTTTTTGTCGTATCAGACCGGCGTGCATCTGGGCGGCAAGCTGGATGCGCAGCGGGCGATTGAAACCGGCCTGTCCATCACCGAGCAGGCGCGGGTGCGCCCGCCGGAGACGGGCTTCGCGCTCGAGGGTACGCGGTTGTCCGAGGTCTATCTGCCGCGCGCTGCCGCGCCTGCGGAGGAGCTGTGATCCAAAATGTATGATACCTATATTATTGACGACCGGCAGGCCGACCGGAAGCACCTGCGGAACCTTCTGGTGCAGTACCAGATCCAGAACGGCGTTGAGGCACGGATCACCGGCTGCACGTTCGCAGATCCGCTGACGCCGCAGACCGTGACAGTCATGTATCTGCTCGACGCCGCCGATGGCCGCGCGCAGCCGGTCATCGCGCAGGTGCGCGCCGGGCAGACGCAGCACCACATCGTGCTGACCGCGCCGACCTTCCAGCAGCTCATTCAGGCCGTGACCGCCGAAACGCTGCCGACCGGGCTGCTCTTAAAGCCGGTCGGCGCGGAGGAGCTGTTCCGGCTGCTGCGCGCAGTGGAGCAGCCGTCCATCTCGCAGACGCAGGCAACCTATGTCTGGACAGTCAAGGCCCGGCGCTATTCCATCGCGCAGGACGCGATTTTATATTTTGAAAGCCGCAGCAAAAAGACGTTTCTGGTCACAGCAGCGCAGGAATATGAGCTTTCCGCGTCGCTGGATGCGCTTGAGGAGCAGCTTGGCAGCCGCTTTGTCCGCACGCACCGCAGCTATCTGGTCAACCAGCGCCATATTTTGTCCTATGACGCAGGCACGATGACCGTGACGCTGGACGATGAAAGCGTCGTTTACCTTTCCCGCGCGGGAAAAGCAAGACTGAAGGAGGCTTTGTCATGGTGACCGGCTACCGCTTTACGGAGGACGAATTCGTCTTTCTGGCATATTTCTATCAATGCATGACCGTTCCGGCGTGGTTCCTCTGTGAGCCGGAGCAGATCGACCCGGAAAAGGCGCTGCGGACGCTGGAGCGCAAGGGGATGCTGCTGAAAAACGGCGGGAAGAACACGCCGCATCCGGTGATCGAGTACCTGTTTTCGCAGCTTGCGCAGGCGTGCGCCTTCTTCGGCGGGACGGACCGGATCTTCTGCTATTTCTGCCCGCAGCTGACGCTGGCTGCGGAGCAGAGCGGCGCGGGCGTGCGCCTGCTGCCGTTCCAGACGCCGCAGGACTGCTTCGCCTATCTGCGCGAAAGTGGCTATGCACGCGAGGCGCTTCAGCCGTCCACCCGGCAGGCAGACGGCAGCATTCAGAACGAAACGGAAAAAACGCTTTGGACGCAGTGGGAGGAAGGGACATGAACAGCGAGAAAATTCTGATCGAGATCAATGTCGCCGGTGTGAACCGGTCGTTTGACTGCATCGTACCGCGGACGCTGCCAGCGAAGCTTCTGTGCCGCGGCTTTCTGGAGCTGGTCGAGCAGAGCATGGGCATCCCGTTCGGCGCTTACCGGCAGGCGCTTCTGATGTCGGAGCGCACGGGCCGCATTCTTTCGCCGGAGCAGACGCTCGACGACGCCGATATCGACAGCGGCGACACGCTTTATCTGGTCTGAGGCGCGCTTTTCGGACGGAAATTTACCGTTCATCGCGCCAAGTGTACCGTTCGTCGTCATTTCATCCCAAACCCGGTTCGCTGTGTTAGACTACAATCACAGCAAGGGAACAGATAAAAAACAGAAATGAAGAGGTGAGAAAATGGCAGAGATTCGATGGGATTATGAGCAAATCAGCAGCTTTGTTGATCAGCTCGAGGCATGTATTGATGTGCTGAAGGATCAGCAGACATTTCTTAAAAGATTTCAGGCAGATGCAGCGGGCAGCTGGGCCAGCGAAGCAGGCCAGCTGTATGGCGAACGGCTGGATGTTGACATAGAAGAAATCGGCAATGCAGTCCGGACGTTTGAATCAGCAAAAAACCAACTCCGGCAAACCGTCAGGACCTATGCCGGCGGAGAGTTGAACACAATTAACCGTCTGAACTGGCACTACTACAATCGACTTTCTGTGAGGTGATCTCTTGAAACTGGAACTCGAACTTCAGGCACTTTCCAAGGTCTATCAGGACATGAGAAGAAACGAATACACCATGACATATCTTCAGAATATCCTGAATGCAAATCATTTTCCGGATGAGGTATGGAAAGGAAGAGGAAAGGACGCTTATCTTTCGCTGGAAAAGAACCTTCAAAACACACTGACGACCTGCAGTACAAGACTTGCGAACTCGGCCACCGTTCTGTGGAATGCCCTGCAGTCCTACAAGACGGCTGAGCAAACGGTCGGCACAGATACACTGCAGCTGAACGCAGATCAAATATTCTGAAAAGAGGTGATTGCCCATGGGTTTGATCAAACTGGAGCCTGCGGTTTTACGACGCGCAGCAAAAGATTTGAATCAGTCGATTTCGCAGCTCGGTTCCGTAAACAATCTGATTCAATCCGTTGCCCCGGAGATCGAATACAACTGGCAAAGCGAGTATACTCCGGAGTATCTGGAATGTCTTGAGGCGCTGCGGCAAAACACGCGGAAAATCAGAATGGAACTGGAGGACATTCAGAGAAGCCTCCGCAGCACTGCAACTCGTGCAGAGCAGGCCGACCGGGAAGCGCAGCAGGCGCTCAACGGAAAGTAATAAGCTGTAACTCAGCGCATAAGCGCAAAATATATAATAAAAAGGGAGATTTAAAAAATGGCAAAAATGGTAGTAGATACAGAAGCAATGCGGCGCACCGCAGGCGAGTTTGAACAGGAAATCGGATACTGGCATGATCTTGTCGACCAGATTTGGCGCGCAATGACCGATCTGGACGCAATGTGGGACGGCGATGCAAACGACACCTTTAACGCCATGATTGAAGAGGATAAGCCCAAGTTTACACGACTGGAGGAAATGATGAACCTGTATAAAGATGCCATTACGAAGGCCGCAGGCAAATACGAAGAGGCCGAAGGCGAAGTTTCTCAGATCGTCAAAACCCGCTGAGCATATCGAATTTTATATACCAAATCCAAACAATCATGATTTAAGAAAGGAATAAATGTTATGAATAAATTACTGGTAACGCCGTCTGAGGTCAACGAGAAGTCAAAGGAAGTAACAAACCTGAAGGAGCATATGATGAGCCATCTGGAGAGCATCAAAACGAAGATCCAGAACATGACCGCAAGCAACTGGGTCGGCACAGCCGGAGAGGCCTACATGAATCAGTTTATCCATGTGTACAATCAGTCAATCACCGCACTCGATACGCTTCAGCAGCACGCCAACAATCTTGCGCAGGCCGCAAGCCGTTATTCCGAACTTGAAGACGCGCAGATCTCGGAGGCCACGAATCTGGACTCAACGGAGATTTTCTCCAAATAAAGCTGATTGCGCCGGCTGCCTCCGGCGGCCGGCGCATCTCCCGGAGGGTATGCAATGAGATTTCAGATCGACACGGTGCAGTGCAGAGAACTGCTCGTACAACTGACCAACGGATGCGCCGCACTGGAGCAGGCGAAAAAAAACGCCCGATATGTGCGGCTGCAGCTGCATACTCAGACCTGTGATACGCAAATTGATGCGCTGAATCGCACAGAGCAGCAGCTTGAACTGTTGGAGGCGCAGCTGAACCGTATGGTGCAAAGGCTGTCTCAGCTTGCGGACAAATATGAAGCGTGCGAAGCGTCGGTACAGTCAGACATCCGGCAGCTGCCCGATGCAAATCTGTTCGAGCAGACACTCCTGCAAGCGCCTCGCCCATGCCATGACCCGCTACTCTTTTTTAGGGGTCTTAAATTTTACCGAAGTCCGCGTGTTCCTGCTTTCTCGCACCTCGCTCTGTATGAGCTTGCATGGATATCGCCCCGCCGGTATTTCCGCCTTCCGTCCGTTCCGATTCGTATCCATGAATTCCAGTCGAACCGGATGAAACGCTCAGAGTATCAGTTTATCATCAATGATCCGATCTCCATCCCACCAATCGGCATCCTTGCCCTTCCGGGGGATGCAGCGCCGCAGCCGTGGCTGACAAATGCCGTTCTGCACCATCTACAAACGCAGACAGAATCTTCATATGCGGAGGAAGAACATGAGCATCTATAAAGTTGACACCGAATCGATCATCGCTCTGTCCCGTTTGCTCCATGTGGGCGCAAATGCGGTCGACCAGACAATGCGGCAGTCTGCTGCACCCGCGCTCAGAAAGATCGTATTCCAGCGCGGCGCAGATGTGTTCGCAACTGCGCAGCGTCTGGCCGACGCGCTCCGCCGCATGAATACCTTGAAGAATGATTTGAATATCATGGGCGACGCATTGAAGGTTGTAGCAGAAGAGGCCTATAACAGCGACGGAAGCGTCTTTGCGCTCTTTCAGGGAATACCGGTCTGCGTTGCAACAAACCAGCAGATCGTTCAGTTTGACTATACCGCTATGTTTCTTGACAATCGGAACCCCAAGGTTGATGCGCTCCTGATTGGCTGGGCCAGCAACTGGATTGAAAACATGAAGGGCGTTGTTGCGAACGGATTGAACAAGCTTGGCGTCAAAGTTGCGTTGTGGGACACAATTCCGGAGGAAATGATCCGGGACAGCATCGATTCCCTGCTTGAACAGCTAGAGAAGGATTCCATAGAGGGTGGATATGATAACAGCAAATTCGATGAAGCCTATGGTATGTATCGGAAATTTCTGTCACTCGGCATTGAAATCGAGGATACATCCATTCAGGAACTCATGGGCCGATCAACAGACGAATTTACGGAAAACGAATATCTGCAGCTTCTCGTCAAAAAAGAGAACCTGTCCTTCATGAAAGAGATTTCCGATCAGCTGGATGCCGGTTTTGCAGAATATGACGCGCTTAAACACACAATTGGCCTGGCCGATGAAATCAAGCAGGAGTTGGCCAGAAACTATATTGCCCGCACAAAAAACCTGCTGGCAATCAAGCAGGCGCTTCTGGACACGGGCTATGACAATGAGACCGTTAATCGGACGATCGATGAAATGCTGCGTGAATACCAGGACAGCTATCTTCGCGCAATCAAGATGGCATTGTCAAAGGTCGCGGATAAAGGCATCGATAAGGCGATGGGCAAGGCTGGATTGCTAAAGCTTTTCCTCTACACCGTAGACGAAAGCAACCGTCTTCTTGGAACGACAAAAACAGTCAACCATTTGAAATCGGTATACGCAACCGCATCGTACTCCTATGCGTTGGTTGAAAAGTTTAACCAGTATGCACAGATCATCCGTTCCGGGAAGTATACGCAGGCAGACATTGATCAATGTAATCAATATTTTGAGCTTGCCCGGCAGGCCAAAATTCAGGAATATCAGGCAATCGTTGACTTTACAAACGAGCAACTCAGCAGTATCAGTATTGCTACAGCGCAGGAAAAAGCAGACGCCCGGCAAATGATTCAGGAAATCGAAGCCGAAATTCAGAGGCTGTCTGCACTGAAGGACACTGCTGATGCAGCGTATCAGCAGCTTGAAGGAGGCATGGGAGGCAGATGAGCATTTATTCCACCGCCAGTCTGACGATGCTTGGCGGGCGGGAAGAGCAGCAGGATGCGTATTGTCTGGAGCGGCGGCGGGGAGAGCTCCTTGCGGCGGTCTGCGACGGGATCGGCGGTCTGCCGGACGGCGCGGAGGCCAGCCGGAGCGCCGTGCAGGCCCTGCTGACCGCGTTTCACAAAAACCCGCAGGCTGCGCCCTCCTACCTCTACCGGCAGGCGATTGACTGGATGGACCGGGCCGTCGCAGAGCAGACCGCCGGAGGCGGCTCAACCATTGTGAGCGTCTGGGTGCGCAGCGGCGGGCTGTACTGGCTGTCCATCGGCGACAGCGGCCTGTTCCTCCTGCGCGGCGGCAGCCTGCAGCGGCTCGTTCCGGAGCATAATTACGCCGCGCTCTTAAAGCAGCGGCTGGAACGGGGCGAGATCAGCCAGCTGCTCTACGACCGGGAGATCGGGCGCGGCCGGGCGCTGACAAGCTATCTGGGAATGAACGGCATCAGCCTTTATGCGCAGAACCAGTACCCGCTGACGCTCGAACGGGGCGACGTGATCCTGCTGTGCTCCGACGGACTGCTGCAGGCGCTCGGCACGCAGGCGCTGGAGGCGCTGCTTTCCCAGCCCGGCACCGCACAGCAGCTGACAAAAAGGCTCCAGACCGCGCTGCTGGCCCACAGCGGCAATATGCAGGACAATACCACGCTGGTCCTGATCAAACGACACCGATAAAGGGAGACGAGACAGAATGAAAAAAGTGCTTTGTAACATGAATCACTACTACGATGCGGACAAGTTCTCGACTTGCCCGCATTGCGCGCGGGCAAAGGCATTTTTGGAGCGGTCCGCACCGGCGGCCCAGCGCTCCGAGCCGCCCGCGCAGGGCGCGCCTGCAAGGGACGGATACTGGAGTCTCGATGATCTGCGCGGGAAAACCTCCCTGCCGGACACCCCAGCCCCCGGCTTCTCCGCTCCCCTGCCGCAGGAGCCGTCCGGCCTGAATATCATGCACACCACGCCGCTGTTCCAGCCGGACGAGATGCCGCTGCCGGTTCCGCCTGTGCAGGACCAGCCGCATTGTCCGAGCTGCGGTGCGCAATTGCGCAAACAGCAGCCGTTTTGCCCGTTCTGCGGTGCGCGGACGGACGAACCGGCTCCGCCTGCGCCCGCACCCGTACAGGAGCAGCCGCCGCGCTGTCCGAGCTGCGGTGCGCAATTGCGCAAACAGCAGCCGTTTTGCCCGTTCTGCGGCGTGCGGATAGATGAAGCGGTCCCGCCTGCGCCTGTGCAGGCGCAGCAGCCTGAGCCGGAACCGATGTCCGCGCCTGAGCAGCCGTTTATCCCGATTCCCAAACCGGCCCCAGAGCCTGAACAGCCGAGCGTCCCGGTTCCTGAACCCGAACCTGAGCAGCCGGTTTCTGAGCTGGGACCCGCGCCCGGAGCCGAGCAGCCGCCTGTTCCGGCTTCGGGGCCGGAGACAGACTCCGGGCCTCTCCCGGAAACGCCCCCCGCTCCGGTCATTGAGCCGGAGCGGGACTCTGTGCCCGTCCCCGCTCCCGCATCTGCTCAGCCGCCAAGACCGGCGTTTTTCCCGTCCTCTGCGCCGGGCGACGGGCGCACGCACATTCTGTATACCGGAGAGACGAGTCAGATCGAGCCTGTGGTCGGCTGGCTGGTCTGCGTGCTGGGCAGCCAGCAGGGACTGTCGTTCCCGCTTTCCGGCGGCAGGAACCGCATCGGACGCTCTGCGGACATGGACGTATGCCTCAGCTCGGATCCTGAGGTTTCCCGGAATATGCACTGCATCCTCACGTTTGACCCGGCCTCGGAGGCGTTTTATCTGCAGGCCGGAGACGGGCGCGGGCTGACATATCTGAACGGCACGCTGCTGCTGACCCCGATGCAGCTGAAGCCGCACGATCTGATCCGCGTCGGCGCGACGACGCTTCTGTTCGTCCCGCTGTGCGGAGAATCGTTCCACTGGAACACCTACTTTCAGATGCCATAAGGAGCCCAGATGAAAAGCTGTGAAAAATGCGGCAGACCGATCGCGGACACTGCCGCCGCCTGCCCGTACTGCGGCTATTCGCAGGCCGCAGAGCTGCCGAACGCCCTGCAGCCGGGCTGGGAGATCGCCGGGCGTTACCGTATCGAGTCCGTGATCGGCCTCGGCGGCTTTGGCATTACATACTGCGCCTATGACCAGAAGCTCGCGTGCACAGTCGCGCTGAAGGAGTATTTCCCCTCCGGCGTCGCCAACCGCATTCCCGGCAGCAAGGAGGTCATTCTCTACGCGGGAAAACGGACGGAGGAATTCCGACAGGGCTATACGCGCTTTCTGAACGAGGCGCGGAACATGATCCAGTTCCAGTCCGTTCCGAACGTCGTGCAGGTACGGGAATACTTTGAGGAAAATGGCACGGCCTATATCGTTATGGAATATCTGCGCGGCCACACGCTGAAAACGGAGATCGAGCGCGCCCCGCTGACGTGGGAGCGCGCGGTCACCATCGGCGCGGTCATCTGCGGCGCGCTGACGGCGCTGCACCGGAAGGGGATCGTCCACCGGGACGTCAGCCCGGACAACATCTTCCTGTGCGACGACGGCAGGATCAAGCTGATCGACTTCGGCGCAGCCAGAGTCTCCATGCAGCAGACGCCGCTGACCGTCGTATTCAAGGACTGCTTTACCCCGCCGGAGCAGTATTCCCGCTCCGCGCATCAGGGGCCGCAGACGGATATTTACGCGCTGGGCGCTACGCTCTATACCGCGATGCTCGGCAAGAAGCCCGAAAGCGCGCTCAACCGCTGGCCGACGGACCATCTCAAGGCCCCGCATACACTGAAGCCTGAGATCCCGGAGCCGGTCAGCAACGCCGTCATGCAGGCGCTGGCGCTGGAGCCGGAGCTGCGGTTCTCCAGCGCGGAGGAATTTTCCCGCGCGCTGCTCCAATACCAGCAGACAAAGAGCCTTGAAAAAACGCGGAAGGAAAAGCAGCGCAGAAAATGGATCAGTCTTCTGAGCGTGTTTCTGGTACTCGCCATCGTCGGCGGTACGGTCGGCTACCTCTGGATCAGGCGCACGGCTCAGGAAACGCTGCCGGACGCGGCGATCGACGTCTGGTTCACCGCAGACCCGCTCCGCGCAAGCGGGCAGAACAAGATCGCCGCACTGAACGCCGCAGCAAGCGCGTTCCAGACGCTGTACCCGAACGTTGAGCTGCGGCTGCAGAGCATTGCGCCCGATCAATACGAGCAGCGGCTCAAGCAGGCGCAGCAGGACGGCTCGCTGCCGGTCCTGTTCGAGCGCACCGCGCAGAGCACGGATCTCGCCTGCAATGCCAAGGCGCTCCGGCAGCTGAACCGGCAGTACGATCCAGCCGGCTTCCGTCTTGGCGCGCCGGTCAGCGGGGATTATGCCGTGCTCGGCCTCGGACTTCCCGTTTTGTATGCGTCGAATGCGTGCGCCGAAGGCATCGGCTTTGATTTCCGGCAGGCGAGCAGCGCAACGCTCGCAAGCCTTGCAGGTCTTGATCTCAAGGCCGGGATGGATGCGTCGTTTTTGCCCGCCTATGAGGTGCTGTTCCAGAGTTCTATTCCGGAGACGGACAGCATGACCGTCAGCGCGGACGCGCTGGATGCGTTCCTGTCCGGCGAACAGGTCCTGTACTACGGCAGCACTGCAGACGCCGCAGACGTGCAGACGCAGCTGGCCGGACGCTACCAGCTGTACGCCGTGCAGTCGCCGGAGCGTGCCTGTATGCTCCAGAACGTCTGGTCGGTCACGCAGCAGTCCTCCAAAAAGGAGACGGCCTGCGCCGTGCGCTTCCTGTCGTACCTTCTGAGCGAGGACGGACAGCGCTGCCTGTATCTTGAAAACCAGTATCCCAGTATCCCCGTGTCCAGCACAGTATATGAGCAGTACCGGAATATTGCCGGAGAGCTTGCGGACGTTCTGACCGATGCAAAGCCCCGGCCATGCGGAATCGTGTAGAAAGAGAGGAACAACATGAAAATATGCTTTGGATGCTTTGAGCAATACGACGACTCGTTCGACATCTGCCCGCATTGCGGCTATGCCGAGGGAACCGAGCCGGAGCTTGCGACCTATATGCGGCCGGGCGCGATCCTGAACGAGCGCTACGTCATTGGCCGCGCACTGGGTCACGGCGGCTTCAGCGTGACCTATCTTGCCTGGGACGCGCTGCTGCTGCACAAGGTCGCGATCAAGGAATATCTGCCCAGCGAATATGCAACCCGCCGCCCCGGCGAGAGCCGCCTGACCATTTTCTCAGGCAAGGAGGGTGAATACTTCCAGTTCGGCAAGGAAAAATTTCTGGACGAGGCCAAGCGCCTGTCCGCATTCCAGAACGAGGCCGGCATCGTCCACGTCTACGACTGCTTCTCCGCAAACGAAACGGCTTATCTCGTGATGGAATATCTCGACGGCATCACGCTGAGCGAGTATCTGAAAAAGGAAGCCGCCGTTTCGCCGCAGGGACGGCTCGCGCCGGAAGAGGCTATCAGTATGCTCACGCCGGTCATGCTGTCGCTGCAGCGTGTGCATGACAGCGGGATGATCCACCGGGATATTGCACCGGACAACATCATGCTCCTGAAGGACGGCGGCGTCCGTCTGATCGACTTCGGCGCTGCGCGCCACGCGGTCCACGACTGCGGCAAGAGCATGACCGTGATCATCAAGGACGGCTATTCGCCCGAGGAGCAGTATAACAGCCACGGCGTACAGGGTCCCGCCGCCGACGTCTATGCGCTCAGCGCGACGCTCTATCAGATGATCACCGGCATCACGCCGCCCGGCGCGATCGAGCGCGGAGAATATCTGCAGAAGCACAAGCGCGATATGCTGCCGCCTCCGTCCAAATTCAACAAGGCCGTTACGAAGACGCAGGATACGGCGATCCTCAACGGCATGGCGCTGCATACGCAGGACCGCACGCAGAGCGTCGCCGAGCTTTATGAGGAGCTGACCGCGCAGACGCCGGTCCGGCGCGTCCAGGAGACGATCCGCAAGCGCAGCAGCTTCAGCTGGCCGCTCTGGGCAAAGATCACTGCGGGCGTGCTGGCAGCCGCAATCGTCGCGGGCGGCGTTCTGCTCTATCTCAACCGCAAGCCGAAGACCGACACAGCAGCAGAGGACGGCTCTTATGTTCTGAGTCCGAACGTGGTGAATATGCAGGTCGTCAACGCGGTGACGGCGGCGGAAGACGCCTCGCTGCATTTGGTCGTGGAAGGCTCTGATTATGACGCTGGCGTCGAACAGGGCCGCATTCTGACGCAGAATCCGGACCCCGGCACGAAGCTTGCGCCCGCGTCCGATCTGCTTGCGACGGCCAGCCTCGGCAAGGAACGCCCCGTGGGCGTCATGGACGACATGAGTTCCATGCTCAAGGACGCTGCGGAGGATCACCTGACGCGGATGGGCCTTTCGGACGTGCAGATCAACTGGGAATATGTCGCGAGCGACGACGAAATGCCCGGAACCATCGTCAGCCAGAGCGTGACAGCCGGTTCGACGCTGACCCCCAGCTCCAATGTTACGATCAGCGTCGCGCAGCCCTCGCAGACCCCGGTCACGCCAGTTCCCACAACACCGTCGGACGGCAGCGGTTCGGGCGGCTCCAGCGGCTCGGTCGACATCAGTGAGCTGGTCCCGTCCGAGGATTCCTACGTGACGGTCCGCGATTACGTCGGCCAGTCGTTTGACACGGCCAAGGCCGATCTGCGCACGGTGTCGCTCTACGGCGTCAAGTGCGAGCTGCGCTACCATCCGTCCATTCCGAGCGGCAGCATCATCGAGCAGTCCCCGGTATTCGGCAAAAAAGTCCTGAAGGGCAGCGGCGTCTATTTTGTCGTCAGCCTCGGCCCGCAGAAGCAGCTTGTGCCGAACGTCCTGTACAAGGAGCAGGGAGAGGCAGAGCGGCTGCTGGCGCAGAGCGGCTTCGGCTCCGCGTCGAAGGCCGTCACGAGCAGCTATGTCGCGCCCGGCCATGTCGCGGCGCAGACGCCGCTCGGCGGCAGCGAGGCGGCGCCCGGCACAAAGATCAGTCTGGATATCAGCTCCGACAGCACCAGCCAGCCGACGCAGTCCAACGTCACAATCGATCAGTTCAAAGCGGAGCTCGATCTTCAGGTCGGCAAGTCGTTTAATCTGGCAAATTCGCTGCAGTACAGCGGAAGCTCCGCCTCCATTGTCTGGTCGTCCAGCGATCCTTCCTCTGTCACAGTTGACAAGAGTGGCCTTGTCGAAGCGGTTGCACCCGGCGCGTCGACAATCACCGTTGTGGTCGGCGGCGAGGCAGCCTCCTGCTACGTGACCGTCCATGACAATCAGCCGCTGGAAATGACGGGAAGCGTCATTCTGGAGGTTGGCGAGAAGCTCCCGCTCAACCAGCAGCTCGGAAACATCAAAGCGACCTCGGTCTATTGGATCTCCTCTGACCCGCGCGTTGCGACCGTCACGAACAACGGTATGCTGACCGGCGTTTCGGAAGGCTTCGCGTTCGTGACCGCGCTCTACGCGGGACAGATCAAGCAGTGTACCGTGTGGGTGCTCGATTCCGACAGCTATATAAAGGTAAAGCGCTTTGACCAGAACACCACGCAGCACGACGCGGAGGCCGCGCTGCAGGCAGCCGGGGTCGAGTACACCGTCAAGCAGGTGTATAACAGCCCGGCCGCTGCGGGCTGCGTCGCGGATTTCGACTTCACCGGCTACAGCGATTCGGACTATTATTATATCTCCGGCACACGCACGCCTGAGCTGAGCATCAGCGGCGGAGCCGCGCAGCAGCCGGCAGATACGCCCAAAGAACCGGCAAGGGATCCTGAGCCGGACAAGCCTGCCGGAAGGGCGACCCTGTCCATAACCAGCCGTCCGAACAAGACGTCCTATTATATCGGTGACAAGCTGAACACCGCCGGTCTGACCGCCCGCTATACCGACGCGTCTGGCAAAGCGCAGACCATCACCAGCGGCTTCACGACCAACGTCGATATGACCAGCGCCGGAGCGAAGCAGGTCACCGTCACCTATCGGGACGCCAGCTCGACCTTCAGCATCTCGGTCAAGGAGCCGAGCGTCACCGTCACGCAGGAGGAGCTGAACGAGGGCCTGCGCCTGTACGCTACGACCGATCCCGCCGGTCAGGACGTGACCTGGAGCTCGTCGAACACAAGCGTCGCATACTTCGAGGGCAAGACCCTTCACGCAGCCGGCTCGGGCACTGCGGTCATTTCCGCCACGATGACCTACAACGGCCGTAAATATTCCGGTTCAACAACGGTCGTCGTCGGGGATCGCATGGATAAGGAAGAGCCAGCAAACTATTCCTTTAAGATTTACTGCAATCTGTATGATCCCTATAATGCCTACCTCATTGACTCCAACATCCCCGGCTTTAACGCCTTGAATGTCACATGGTCGGTCACCCCAGCCGATGCTGACTGGTCTACAGTAGATGGAGGCGCATATGTCGACAGCACCATCACCTGCACTGTAACAGCTTCCTATGTCTATAACGGCAGGACCTACACCGACAGCATGAAACAGGCGGCGGATCAGGTCAAGTATACGTTCAACATCGTCCCGGTCTATCCTGTTACAGGCGACCGTTTGGTCTTTCGCATTGAGACCAATATTCCCAATTTTAACGCTGCCAATGTACAATGGTCGCCAGGTCCTGCTGCTGTTACAGGATGGGTTGAAGGCGGACAGTATGTTATCGACCGAACCAGCCTGTCAGCCAATATCAGTTATTGGCTTAACGCGATCTATTATTACAACGGTCTGAACTACACCAGCGATATAAGTATTTCTAGTGGCCAGTGACGCTGCCACTATAGACCGGCACAGCCGGAACTATACGGCGCAATAGGCGCCGCGGCCACCGTATGTACGGCGGGTATCCAAACACCGGTATGCGCCCCTTGTGAAGCTGCCCGCAGTATCATAACCCTTCGCGAACCCTCTTTTCCCCCTCAGGCACAGCGCCCGGCCCCTCTGCGGAGCCGGGCGCTGATTCTTTCCATCAAACAGCCTCCCGGCAGGATGGAAAAGCCGGGGCCGCCGGAGGCATCCCGGTGATCGAATCAGAATCTCCCTACTTGTCATTTGCTCCGGTTTCGTGTAAAATAGAACAAATATTGCAATTTGAAAGATCTCCGCCCCGGAGATCGGGAGGACTATCATGCAGTGGATCGAACTGACCATCAAAACGGCTCCGGCGGCCATTGACCTTGTCTGCGACCGGCTGACCGTGCTGGGCTTTGACAGCTTCATCATCGACGATCAGGAGCAGTTTCATGAATTTCTGGAGCAGAACCGCCAGTACTGGGACTATGTAGACGAGGATCTGGAAAAGCAGATGCAGGGACTTTCGCAGATCCGGCTGTATCTGGAGCAGAACGCTTCCGTGCCGGAAACGGTCGAAAGTCTGAAAAGCCAGCTGGCCGCGCTGCGCGCGCAGTACCCGACCGTGGACTTCGGCTCTCTCGACGTGCAGCTGGCAAACGTCAAGGACGAGGACTGGGAAAACAACTGGAAGCGGTACTATCAGCCGCTGCCCATCGGCGAACGGCTGCTGGTCGTTCCGGAGTGGCTGCACCCGGAAAACCCGGAAAACCGCGTCGAGGTCCTGCTCGACCCCGGCATGATCTTCGGCACCGGCGCGCACGCGTCCACGCAGATGTGTATGCGCGAGCTGGAACGGGCCATTCAGGGCGGCGAGCGCGTGCTCGATCTCGGCAGCGGCAGCGGCATTTTGTCCATCACTGCCGTCCTGCTCGGCGCGGCCCACGCCACGGGCGTGGACATTGACCCCAAGGCCGAGGACATTGCCCGGGAAAACGCCGCCATCAACCAGATCTTCTCCGACCGCTTTACCGCCGTCACCGGCGACGTGATCGGAGACAGGGCCATGATGGAATCGCTCAGGGGACATTACGATGTGGTGCTGGCCAATATCGTGGCCGACGTCATCATTCCCCTGAGCCGCGTCGTGCCGGAATTTTTGCAGGAGGACAGCGTGTTCATCTGCTCCGGAATTCTTAACACGCGCCTTGCGGAGGTTCTGGCCGCATTGGAACAAAACGGGCTTCAGATCATCTCCACCGAACAGCAGGAGGACTGGTGCCGCGTGACCGCCGCGCTGCCGGAAGCGTGACGGGAGGAAGGAGAACCCCATGCGTATTTTTTCCTACCGCAACAAGCGGACGCTGCGGCGCATTGCGCTGATCGCGCTGCTGGCCGTCGTTCTGCTCGGCCTGCTCATTCTCGCGCGCATCAGCTATCTGGGCCGCTACGTCGTGTATTCGCCAAACGGCGTGTATTTTGACAAAACGCAGAAGCTCCAGCGCACCCCGCAGACGCCGGAAGCGCCCGCCGACGCAGAGGACTATCCATTTGAAACGATCCTGTCCGCCGCTGCCGAGGAAACGGACGTCGACCCGAACGCGGTGCAGCTGCAAGGCTTTTATATCTCCACGACCATGCTGGCAAACAGCGTGGACGAGGTGCGGCAGGCGCTGGCCGACGCGGACGGCTATAACGCCGTGCTCATCGACGTCAAAAGCCCGCTCGGCAATTTCTATTATTCGACCGACATCGCCGACGCCCAGACGGCAGACGCGGACATCGCCGCCTGCGACGCGCTCATAAAGGAGCTGACCGAAACGCCGGACCTGATCGTGATCGCCCGCGTGCCCGCGTTCTCCGACCCGAATTTTGTCGCCAAGCACTATTCTTCCGCCCTGACGACGACCTCCGGCGATCTGTGGATGGACGAGCGGCGGTGCTACTGGCTGCGGCCCGACTCGCTCGACGCGCGCAGTTATCTGGCTGCCATCGCGCTGGAGCTTGACGCACGCGGGTTTGACGAGGTGCTGTTCGATAACTTCACCGTACCGGACGACAGCTCCATTGCATGGGACGCCGAGGCTATCACGCAGGTCGCCGCATTGGAGGACTGCGCGGAGACGCTGGGCGCGAATCTGACCGGCAGCTCCATCCGCCTCGCGCTGGGCACGACGGTCCCGTCCGTCGCGCAGTATGCCAGCCGCGTGTATATCACGACAGAAAAGGCCAACGACGTAATGACCATGACCGAGGCCATGGTCGAGGTGCTGCCGGATCCGGCCACGCAGCTCGTTTTCGTCACGACCTCCCACGATACCCGGTTCGACGCCGCAGGCGTCATCCGGCCGCTGATGGGCGATGACAGCGGAGACTGAAACCGCCGCAGAATAAAGAGGAACATCCATGATCGATCTATCTGTAAAGGACCTGGTCAAGAGCTTCGACGCCGACACGAATCTGCTCGACGGCGTGAGCTTTGACATTCAGGCAGGCGAGCGTGTGGGCCTGCTCGGGCGAAACGGCGCGGGCAAGACGACGCTCTTCAAAATACTGACCGGAGAGCTGGACTACAACACCGGCGAGGTGCGCTTCGCGCCGGGCCGGAAGGTCGGCCTTATCTCCCAGATCCCACATTACCCGGCGGGCTATACGGTAGAGGACGTGCTGCGCACGGCGTTCCGGGAGCTTGCGAATATCCAGAGCAAAATGCGCCGTCTGGAAGAGCAGATGGCCGCGCAGCCGGACAAGGCGCTGCTTGCCGAATACGACGCGCTTTCCACGCGCTTTCAGACCGGCGGCGGCTATGAGACGGATATGCAGACCGACAAGATCTGCAACGGTCTCGGCATCCCCGCCGCGCAGCGGCAGCAGGACTTTGACAGCCTTTCCGGCGGCGAAAAGACGCGCGTGAATCTGGCGCGGCTGCTGCTGGAAAAGACGGATATCCTGCTGCTCGACGAGCCGACGAACCATCTGGATATGCACGCGGTCGAATGGCTCGAGGGCTATATTGAAAAATTCAGGGGAACCGTCCTGACCATCTCCCACGACCGGTATTTTCTTGACCGCGTCGTGACCCGCATCATCGAGCTACACGATGGGAAGGCGGAATTTTATTCCGGCAACTATTCGTTCTACGTGCAGGAAAAGCAGGCGCGTTTCGACCTGCAATTGAAACAGTATGAAAAGGAGCAGGCCAAGCTCGGCCAGCTCGGCTTCACGCTCGAGCGCATGAAGGGCTGGGGCATCAACAACCGCACGCTCTACCGCCGCGCCATGTCCATCCAGCACCGCATGGAGCGCATTGAAAAGACCGACCGGCCCACGCAGGAGAAGACCCTGCGGGCGCGCTTCGCCCAGCGGGACTTTTTCGGCGACGAGGTTTTGTCCGTCAAGGGACTCGGCAAGGCGTATGACGGCAGGACGCTGTTTTCGGACGTCGAATTGCAGGTCGCAGGCGGCGAACGCATTGCGCTGCTGGGCGACAACGGGACCGGCAAGTCCACGTTTTTAAAGCTCCTGCTCGGCGAGGAGGCCGGTGCGGGCCGCGTGAAGTTCGGCCCCACGGTCAAGTGGGCCTACCTGCCGCAGATCATTCACTTCGCCCACCCGGAGCGGACGCTGCTGGACACGATGCTCTATGAAAAAAACTGCTCCGTGCAGACCGCGCGCGACCGGCTGGGCGCGTATCTGTTCGAGGGCGAGGACGTGTTCAAGACCGTTTCGAGCCTGTCCGGCGGCGAACAGAGCCGTCTGCGGCTGTGTATGCTGATGGATGAGAAGATCAACCTGCTCGTCCTCGACGAGCCGACGAACCACCTGGACATCGACTCGCGCGAATGGCTTGAGGATGCGCTGGAGGACTATGAGGGAACGCTGATCTTCGTGTCCCACGACCGCTATTTTGTCAACAAATTCGCCACGCGGATCTGGGAGCTGGAAAACGGGCATATCCGGGACTTCCCGTGCGGATATGAAAAATACCGTTCCATCAAAGAAAAGGAGGCCATCGCGGCTCCCGCGCCGGAAAAGCCCAAAAAGGAGCGCAAGGAAAAACCGAAGACCTCCGGCAGCAAGATGCTGGAGAAGCAGATCCGCGCGCTGGAGCGCGAGATCGAAAAGCAGGAGCAGCATTCTGCCGAGCTGGACCGGCAGATCGAAGCTGCAAGCTCCGACTATCAGGAGCTTGCGCGGCTGATGGCAGAAAAGCAGACCTGCGACGATGCGCTTACCGGCCTGATGGACGAGTGGGAGCGGCTTTCATCCGAATTGGAGGACGCAACATGATCCCGGTCTGGGTGATCGCGCTGCTCGCGGCGCTCGGCGCGGTGTGTCTGGCGCTGCCGCTGCATATCGGCATGACGGGCATCTGCCTGCTGCTGCTTGCGGCGGTTTTGCTGGCGCTGCGGATTTTGAAGAAAAAGAACGCACCGAAGCATTGGAGCCGTCTATTGACCGGTCTGACTGCCGCAGGCATGGCGGTGATCTTCGGCGCAATGGGGTATATTGCCGTGCAGGGACAGGACAGCGTTATGACGCAGGACGAGACGCCGGAGTTTGTCGTCGTGCTCGGCGCGCAGGTACAGGGCGGCGGGCCGTCGCTGACGCTAAAAAAGCGGCTGGATAAAACGCTCGAATTCATGCAGGAGCACCCGGACAGGACCGTGATCGTCTCCGGCGGGCAGGGACCGGACGAGGCGGATACGGAAGCGTCCGTCATGGCCCGGTACCTGATCGAGCACGGCGCGGACGCGTCCCGGATCATCGAGGAGGACAAGGCCTCCAACACACGGGAAAATCTGCTGTTTTCGGCGAAGCTTGCCGAGGCGGCGGGGCTTGATACGTCGCGCGTGCTGATCGTTACGAGCGATTTTCATATGTGCCGCGCCAAGTATATCGCGCGGACGCTCTCCATGGAGCCATACGGCCAAGCAAGCGATACCTGGCCGTGGATCTTGAAGGTCAATTACACGCTGCGCGAGGTCTTCGCCTTTGCCAAGGCGTTCTGGCAAGCAGCGCACGGATGCGTTTGACCGTACAGAAACAGGAAAGGAGCAGATATCATGACCGATAAGGATCTCAGACGGCTCAGCCGTGCGGAGCTACTGGACATTCTCTATGAGCAGCGGAAGCGCTATGAGGACAGTCTGGCAGAGAATCAGGCGCTGCGGCAGCAGCTGGAGGACCGGACGCTGCGCATCGCATCCGCCGGTTCCATCGCCGAGGCAGCCATTCAGGTAAACGGCGTGTTCGAGGCTGCGCAGGCCGCTGCCGACCAGTATCTTGCCTCCGTCAAGGCTGCGACAACCGAGATGGTGCAGAAGACGGACGAGGCGCAGCGGCAGCGCGAGACGATCATGCAGGATGCAAAGCAGCAGGCCGATAAGATCGTACAGGACGCACAGGCACAGGCAGACAGGATCCTGGCTGAGGCCGGTGCGCAGGTTGATGCGCGCTGGGCAGAATTCCAGAAAAACGCCGACGCGCTCATCCATGCGCACGACGAACTGCGGAGCCTCATCCAGAACCGCCATGCGGACGTTTGACTTTTCCCGCTTTAGTGGTAGAATAACAGCAAACGACACAAAAAGGAGTGTTTTTTATGAGCGGATGCAGCGGCAACTGTTCCAGCTGCGGAGAAAGCTGCTCTGACCGCAAGCCGGAGAGCCTGCTGGCAGAGCCGAACAAGAAATCAAATGTCAAAAAGGTCATTGCAGTCGTCTCCGGCAAGGGCGGCGTCGGCAAGTCGACCGTCACGTCGATGCTGGCTGTCGCCATGCAGAAGCTGGGCTATAAAACGGCCATTCTCGACGCGGACGTCACCGGCCCGTCCATCCCCAGAGCCTTCGGTCTGCATGAGCAGATCGTGGGCAGCGACGACGGTATGCTCCCCGCCGAGACGCCCGAGGGCGTCAAGGTCATGTCCATCAATCTGCTGCTGCCGAACGAGACAGACCCCGTCATCTGGCGCGGCCCGGTCATCGGCGGCGCGGTCAAGCAGTTCTGGACGGACGTCTGCTGGGGCGATGTGGATTATATGTTCGTCGATCTGCCGCCCGGAACGGGCGACGTGATGCTGACGGTGTTCCAGTCGCTGCCGGTCAACGGCGTGGTGATCGTCACAAGCCCGCAGAGCCTCGTGTCCATGATCGTCTCCAAGGCCGTCAACATGGCGCGGATGATGAACGTTCCGGTCTACGGCTTTGTCGAGAACTACAGCTATTTCCAGTGTCCGGACTGCGGCAAACGCGTCGAGATCTTCGGCAAAAGCAGGCTGGATGAGCTGGCGCTGCAATTCTCGCTCCCGGTCCTCGCGCGCCTGCCGATCAATCCGGACATCGCCTCCCTGTTTGACGAAGGCAAAATGGCGCAGGCCGACGTCAGCGCCGTCCTGCCCGCCGCCGAGCTGATGGCAAAGGCATAATCCGGATTTTTGAAAATGGAACGGGAGGAACCGCAGAATGCTGCGATTCCTCCCGTTATTTTGATCCATATCCGCCTCGCGTACAGGCGCAGGACGCTCAGATGTTCTTCAGATGCCGCACGTCGAGGACAGCTGGGTCGTACTGCTCCAGATACGTCAGCGTATCCGCCGGTGTGGGGCAGAGAGCGTAAATGTTCAGGCAGGCGGAGCGAATGAAGCGCTGCTCCACGGCGGACAGGACAAATTCCTGCAGTTTATCATAGAAGCCGTTCGTGTTGAGAATGGCGATGGCCGGGTTATGGCGGCCAAGCTGCTTGAGCGTCAGCACCTCGAAAAACTCCTCGAGCGTTCCGAAGCCGCCGGGGGCCATGACGAACGCGTCTGCATGGGCGATCATGGCGGCCTTGCGCTCGGCCATGGTGTCCGTCAGGATAAACTCGGTGCAGCGGTCAAACAGAATGCCGTCTACATTTAAAAAGTTCGGCGCGATGCCGGTGATTTTTCCGCCCGCGTCCGCAGCGCCGCGTGCTGCAGCGCCCATAACGCCCTGCGCGCCGCCTCCGTAGACGAGCGTGTGGCCGTTTTTTGCCAGCAGGCGGCCGAATTCCTCCGCCGCGTCAAAATATGCGCGGTCAAGCGCGGGGCTTGACGCGCCGTAAAGACAAATGTTCATGTCCGTTCCTCCGTTTTTTGCAGCTGCGCGATCTGCTGCCCGATCTGGCAGACGTCCCGATAGGCGCAGACTTCAAAATCGCAGTCCGCCTCGCCGCCCTCTACCAGGACTATCCGCGAAGCGTCGATCGTGCGGCAGTAGCCGCTCAGAATCTGTTCCATGCCAGTCCCTCCATATGCAATTTTTTATTATATACGCACACATTTGAAAAAACCAGAGCCAATTATGGATTTTGTCGAAAACGCCTATTTAGGCATTTTTTTATCGATATCTATTGCAGTTTCTTAACGGCTATGCTAGAATTACAAAATCGAGTACATTCTGTACATAATATATAGAGCATTTTCTGTATTGTTCTGGAAAATATGATGCGGCGCTGGCTTGGAAAAAGCAGCGCCGCAGGGTGTACATGAAGGAGGTGATGGAAATGGCGATGCAGGAGCTCGCACAGATCGCCGCAGCGGAGGAACAGGCCCGCGCGATCTGCGAGCAGGCACGTGTGGAGGCCGCCGAGCTGGCCGTACAGGCCGAAAAGGATGGCACAGCCCGTCTGAACGCCGTGATATCCGGCGCGCAGGAGCGTATGCGCGAGGCGAAGCGGCAGGCCGGAAAGCAGGCAGCGGCATTTGAAACGGATTTGAACAGCAAAACAGCCGCGCAGTGCCGGGCACTGGAGCAGGCGGCAGCCAGCCGGTCCGGCGCAGCGGCGGCAATGATCGTAGAGAGGATCTGGGACAGCGAATGGCAATCTTAAAAATGAAAAAAATTCGGCTGTGCGGCATCGCGGAGGAACAGGATCAGCTCATTCGTGAGCTGCAGCTGCTCGGAAGCGTCGAGATCGGCTCGCCCGAGGCGCTGACCGAAGCGCAGCAGACGCAGCTGTTCCGCACAGCAGACGGCGCAGGCGCGGACGCGCTGAGCCAGACATCCGCCGCACTCGCCTCCGCGCTGGAAACGCTCAAGCATTATGAAACGAAAAAGGGCGGGATGTTCTCCGCCCGGCCGGAAAAGACGCTCGGCGAGCTGTTTGACGACGACGCGTACCGCGCGGCTGTGCAGACGGCGCAGGAGGCGCTGGACACGCAGGACGCACGCAGCCGCAATCAGGCGGAAAAGAGCCGCCTCACGGCGCTGCGCGAGAGCTTCGTGCCGTGGCGGACGCTCGATCTGCCGCTGGAAACAGGCGGGACGCAGCACGCGCGCGTGCTGCTCGGTACCGTTCCGGCGCAGACAGAGCTTGACGCGCTGCGCGAGGCCGTTTACGGAGCCGCAGGCGAGGCACAGGTCGAACGCATCAGCGCCGACCTGCAGAGCCAGTATCTGCTCGTGATCGTCCACAAGAGTGCATATGATGCCGCAGCGTCCGCGCTGCGCGAATTCGGCTTTACGACGGCCAGCTTCGACGGCGCGTCGGGCACGGCGGAAGAGAACATCCGCCTGACAGACGAAAAGCTCGCCGCCTGCGAGCAGGAGGACAAGCGTCTGACGGACAAGCTCACAGCGCTTGCGGGCGATGTGCCCGCCATCCGGCTGGCAGCCGATCGCTGCACGCAGGAGATCTCGAAGGCGCAGGCCGCAGACCGGCTGGCACACTCAGATCGGACCTTCTGTCTGGACGGCTGGGTGCCGTGTGAGGACGTACCGAAGCTTGAGGCGCTGCTGGAGAAATTCTGCTGCGCATGGGAGCTGGAGGACCCGTCGCCGGAGGAATATCTGGACGTGCCGGTCAAGCTCAAAAACAACAAGCTGACATGGCCACTCAACATGGTCACGGAGATGTATTCCCTCCCCGCCTATGACGGCGTGGACCCGAACCCGCTCATGGCGCCGTTTTTCATTCTGTTCTACGGCATCATGATGGCGGACATGGGCTATGGACTGCTGATGATCCTGGCTTCCATCATCATCACGAAAAAGTCCCGGCCCAAGGGCACGAGCGGACAGATGTTCGGCCTCATGTTCTCCTGCGGCATCAGCACATTTATCATGGGCGCGCTGACGGGCGGCTTCTTCGGCGATTTCCTGCCGCAGCTGGCGGGGATCATCAACCCCAATACGACGTTCAAGGCGCTCCCCTCGCTCTTCACCCCGCTTGACGACACGATCACGATCCTCATCGGCGCCATGGCGCTCGGCTTTGTCCAGATCGTGACCGGCATGGCCATCAGCTTCGTTGAAAAGCTCAAGAAGGGCGAGATCATGGACGCCATCTGGGAAGAGCTGACCTGGTGGGTCGTGTTCGCAGGCATCGCGTGCATGGCGCTCGGCGTGACGAACATCGTTTTGTACGTCGGCATCGGCATGGTCGTGGTCGGCTCCGGCTGGAGCGCGAAGGGCTTCGGCAAGGTCACGGCGATCTTCGGCTCGGTCTACAACCATGTGACGGGCTACTTCGGCGATATTCTTTCGTATTCCAGACTGATGACCCTGATGCTGGCAGGCTCTGTCATCGCCTCGGTCTTCAATACGCTCGGCGCGATCCCGGGGAACGTGGTGATCTTCCTGATCGTGTCGATGCTCGGCAACGGACTCAACTTCGCGCTGAACCTGCTGAGCTGCTACGTCCACGATCTGCGTCTGCAGTGTCTGGAATACTTCGGCAAATTCTATAAGGACGGCGGCAGGCCGTTCAAGCCCCTGGCGATCAATACAAAATACGTGGATATTCAATCTTAAGGAGGAACTCTATCATGCAAGCATTTTTTGACGCTTTCGGCGGTCTGGCTCTGGCGCTTCTGGGCGCGGGTCTTGCGGCGGCGCTGTGCGCCATCGGTTCGGCAAAGGGCACCGGCATGACCGGTGAGGCCGGCGCAGGTCTTCTGTGCGAGGATCCTGCAAAGTTCGGCAAGGTCCTGATCCTTCAGGTCATCCCCGGCACGCAGGGCCTGTACGGCCTCGTCGTCTGGTTCTTCGCCATTTTCCGCATGGGCCTGCTGTCCGGCGCTCTGCCCGAACTGAGCATCACGCAGGGCCTGCAGTACTTTGTCGCCTGCCTGCCTATGGCGCTGGGCGGCATGATCTCCGCGATTGCACAGGGCCGCGTGGCCTGCGCGTCCATCAATCTGCTGGCCAAGAAGCCCGACCACTGGTCCAAGGGCATGGTGCTGTGCGTCACGGTCGAGTTCTACGCGATTCTTTCCCTGCTGGCCTCCATGCTGATGATCATCAATATCAGCAAGTAACCCCGCAGAAGAGGGTGAAGCAATGAACGGAATTGAAAAAATTTCCGCGCGCATTCTTGCCGATGCCGAGGCCGAGGCCGCCGCGATCCGCGCGCAGGCCGGGGAAAAGGCAGCGCAGCTCCGCGCGGACTATGACCGCAGGATCGAGCTTGAGCAGCAGCGGCTGACGGCGGAAGCACAGGCCGAGGCCGATAAGCAGCTCGAACGCGATCAGGGCGCGGCCCGGATGGCCGCGCGGCGGCAGCTGCTCGAAACGAAGCAGGCGCTCGTCGACGCCGCCTTCCGGCAGGCGGAGCAGCAGCTTCTCTCGCTCCCCACGGCAGAGTATACGAAGCTCTGCGCGCAGCTTGCCGCACGGGCAAGCGCGTCCGGCAGCGAGGAGCTGATCTTCTGCACAGAGGACCGCGAACGGGTCGGACAGGCCGTCGTGGAGCAGGCGAACGCGTTGCTCCAGAAGGCCGGGAAGGCAGCAAAGCTGACGCTTTCCGCCGAAACGAGGCCAATGCGCGGCGGCGTGGTGCTGAAGGACGGGCTGGTCGAGACGAACTGCTCAATCGGCACAATGATAAGCGGCCTGCGGCCCGCGCTTTCCGGCAAGGTTGCGGCCTGCCTGTTTGGCTGAGGCCGGGAGGCTGACGTGACGGAACAAAAAAAGAAAGTAAAAGCGTGCAAGGACACGGAGTATCTGTTTATTTCGGCGTATCTGCGCGCAAAGGAGCCGCAGCTGCTCAACGCGGAGAAGGCCGGGCGGATGCTCGGCTCCTCCGTGCAGGAGGCGGCGCGAATCCTGGAGAGCTGCGGCTATGCCGATGTGCTGGCTGTCGGGCTTGACAAGGCGCTGAACGACCGGCGCGCCGCCGTGTTTTCCGAGGTGGAGGCGCTTGCGCCGAAGGACGGCGTTGTATCGCTGTTTCGTATGCGCTATGACTATCACAACGCCAAGACGATTGTCAAGGCCGAGGCCGTCGGGATAGACCCGGCTCCCCTGCTCTCCGGCGCTGGCCGCGCAGACGCGCAGGCGCTCAAAACTGCCTATGAAACCGGCGAGTCCGGAAGCGTCCCGCAGGCCGTTCTGACCGCAATGCAGGCCGCGCGCGACGCGCTTTCAAGAAGCGCCGACCCGCAGCTGGCCGATCTGATCCTCGACCGCGCGTATTTTGCCGAGTATCACGAAACCGCCGCGCAGGTCGGAAGCGCGTTCCTGATGGGCTATGCGCAGCTGCAGGCGGACAGCGCGAATCTGCGCGCCGCCGTGCGTGCACGGCGTATGCACAAGGACGCTGCGTTTTTAAAGAGCGTCCTCGTTCCCGGCGGGCGCGTTCCGGCGGAGGAGATCTGCCAGGTGTTTGCGCAGGACGAGCCGTTTGCGCCGCTGTTTGCGAACACTGCGCTCTTCGCCGCCGCGCAGGCGGGCGACGAGTCGCAGTCTGGCTCTCTGACTGCGTTTGAACGGCTGTGCGACAACACGCTCACGGCGTATTTCGCCAAGGCAAAGTCGGTCGTATTCGGGGAGCAGGTCGTCATCGCCTATCTCTGTGCGCTGGAAAATGAAATTTCAGCGGCCCGCATGATCATAAGCGGCCTGCAGGCGGGGCTGCCCGCCGACACGATCCGCGCACGGCTGCGGGATCTGTATCAATGAGCGAGGTGAGCGGTATGTATAAAATCGCAGTTCTGGGCGAACGCGAGAGCGTCATGGGCTTTGCGGCTCTGGGCCTCGCCGTGTTCCCCGTGGACTCCGCCGAGGAAGCGGCGGAGGTCTTCCACCGCCTCACAAGGCAGTCCGACGCATACGCGATCATCTATGTGACCGAGACGTATGCCGAGGCGCTGCACGCGCAGATCGAAAAATACGCGTCCAGCGTTACCCCGGCGGTCATTCTGATCCCCGGCGCAGGCGGCTGCAAAGGCCTCGGCATGAACGCGCTGAACGCCGCTGTCGAACGCGCGGTCGGCTCGAATATTCTTTAAACAGCATCCTTGAATACAGAAAGGATTCGATGAAATGTCAGGTAGAATTGTAAAGGTATCCGGCCCGCTTGTTGTTGCCGAGGGGATGGAAGACGCCAACATGGCGGATGTCGTCCGCGTCGGCAAGCAGCAGCTGATCGGTGAGATCCTGAATATGACGGGCGGCTCGGCCTCCATTCAGGTCTATGAGGAAACGAGCGGCCTCGGCCCCGGCGCCGAGGTCACGACGACCGGTATGCCCCTCTCCGTCGAGCTTGGGCCCGGTATGCTCGAAAATATTTACGACGGTATCCAGCGCCCCTTGACCGAGATCCGCGACCGCTGCGGGGAAACCATCGCCCGCGGCGTGCAGGTTCCGGCGCTGAACCGCGAAAAGAAGTGGGCCTTCACGCCCACGGTCAAGAAGGGCGACAAGGTCTCCGGCGGCGATGTGCTCGGCACCGTGCAGGAGACGAGCGCTGTTCTGCACAAGATCATGGTGCCGCCCAAAATGGCGGGCACCGTCAAGGAGATCAAATCCGGCGAATTTACCGTCGAGCAGACGGTCTGCGTGCTGGAAACGGAAAAGGGCGAAGAGAATTTAAGCCTCATGCAGAAGTGGCCCGTGCGCGTGGCCCGTCCGTATGACCGGAAATTTACCCCCTCGCAGCCCCTTATGACCGGCCAGCGCATCATCGACACCATGTTCCCGCTGGCCAAGGGCGGCACAGCCGCCGTCCCCGGCCCGTTCGGTTCGGGCAAGACCGTCGTGCAGCACCAGCTGGCAAAGTGGTCGGACGTCGATATCGTTGTCTACATCGGCTGCGGCGAGCGCGGCAACGAGATGACCGACGTTCTGATGGAGTTCCCGGAGCTGCACGACCCCAACACCGGCGAGCCCCTGATGAAGCGCACGGTCCTGATTGCAAACACCTCCGATATGCCGGTCGCGGCGCGTGAAGCGTCCATCTACACCGGCATCACCATCGCGGAGTATTTCCGCGACATGGGCTATGACGTGGCCGTTATCGCCGACTCCACCTCCCGCTGGGCCGAGGCCCTGCGTGAAATGTCGGGCCGTCTGGAAGAGATGCCCGGCGAAGAGGGCTACCCCGCATATCTGGCCTCCCGCCTCGCGCAGTTCTACGAGCGCGCAGGCTGCGTCGAGTGCCTCGGCGCGGACGAGCGGCGCGGCTCTCTGACCGCCATCGGTGCGGTCTCCCCTCCGGGCGGCGATATTTCCGAGCCTGTTTCGCAGGCGACGATGCGCATCGTCAAGGTCTTCTGGGGTCTGGACGCTTCGCTGGCCTACGCGCGCCATTTCCCGGCCATCAACTGGCTGACGAGCTACTCTTTGTACCTTGACACGCTCAAGGGCTGGTGCGACGAGAATCTGGGACGCAGCTTCATGCAGAACCGCGGCCGCGCCATGGCGCTGCTGCAAAAGGAAGCAGAGCTGCAGGAGATCGTCAAGCTGGTCGGTCAGGACGCGCTGTCCCCGGCGGACAACCTGACGCTGGAATCCGCAAAGATGATCCGCGAGGACTTCTTGCAGCAGAACGCGTTCCTGGAGAACGACCAGTATTCGTCGTTTGACCGGCAGGCCCGTCTGCTGGACCTGATCCTCCGCTACAAGGATCTCTGCGACGCGGCCATCGAGCGCGGCGCGGATATCTGGAAGCTCTATGCCATCGCGGCCCGTGCCGCCATCGGCCGTGCGAAGACCGTTCCGGCGGACACGTATCAGGACGTTTACGCGAAGATCGTATCCGATATGGAGCAGCAGATCGAAGAAGTTGCAAAGGAGGCTGAGGCTGAATGATCCGCGAATACCGTACCATCCGTGAGGTCTCCGGGCCTCTGATGATCGTCAAAAACGTCGAGGGCGTCACCTACGACGAGCTGGCCGAGCTGGAGCTGCCGAACGGCGAGGTCCGGCACTGCAAGGTTCTGGAGTGCAGCGGCGATACCGCCGTCGTGCAGCTGTTTGAAAACTCCGCCGGCATCAACCTGAAGGACAGCAAGATCCGCTTCCTGGGCCACCCGCTGGAGCTGGCCGTGTCCGAGGATATGCTCGGCCGCGTCTTCGACGGCATGGGCCACCCGAAGGACGGCGGGCCGGAGGTTCTGGCCGCCGAGATGAAGGACATCAACGGTCTTCCGATGAACCCCGCCGCACGCGATTACCCGAACGAATTTATCCAGACCGGCATTTCCACGATCGACGGTCTGAACACCCTTGTCCGCGGCCAGAAGCTGCCGATCTTCTCCGGCTCCGGTCTTCCGCACGCGCAGCTTGCCGCGCAGATCGCGCGTCAGGCGAAGGTTCTGGGCGACGACGCATCGAACTTCGCTGTTGTCTTCGCGGCCATCGGCATCACGTTTGAGGAATCGGAGTTCTTCATTCAGGAATTCCGCCGCACAGGCGCCATCGACCGCACCGTCGTTTTCTCGAACCTTGCAAACGACCCGGCGGTTGAGCGTATCGCCACGCCGCGTATGGCACTGACTGCCGCCGAATATCTGGCGTTCGAATGCGGGATGCACGTGCTGGTCATCATGACCGACATCACAAACTACGCCGAGGCGCTGCGTGAGGTCTCCGCCGCACGCAAGGAAGTCCCCGGCCGCCGCGGCTATCCCGGCTACCTCTATACCGACCTTGCGACGCTCTATGAACGCGCAGGCCGCCGGATCGGCAAGAAGGGCTCCATCACCCTCATCCCGATCCTGACCATGCCGGAGGACGACAAGACGCACCCCATCCCCGACCTGACCGGCTATATCACCGAGGGCCAGATCATCTTGAGCCGCGATCTGTACCGCAAGGGCGTCATTCCCCCCGTGGACGTGCTGCCTAGCCTGTCGCGACTCAAGGACAAGGGCATCGGCCCCGGCAAGACGCGTGAGGATCACGCGGGCACCATGAACCAGCTCTTTGCGGCGTATTCCGCCGGCAAGGACGCGAAGGAGCTTGCAACGATCCTTGGCGAAAGCGCCCTCTCCCCCACTGACCGGCTGTACGCGAAGTTTGCCGAGGAATTTGAGCAGCGCTACGTCAGTCAGGGCTACGAAGAAAACCGTTCCATTGAGGAAACGCTGAACATCGGCTGGGAGCTGCTGTCCATCCTGCCCGAAACGGAGCTCAAGCGCATCAAGCCGGAGTTCATCGAAAAATACCTGCCCAAAAAGCAGGCGTAAGGCGGTGTTCGCATGGCCAGTAAAACGATCAATCCGACCCGGATGGAGCTTACGCGGCTCAAGGGCCGCCTGCGCACGGCCGTGCGCGGCCACCGGCTGCTCAAGGACAAGCGCGACGAGCTGATGCGCCAGTTCTTCCTGATCGTGCGGGAAAACAAGGAGCTGCGCGCCAAGGTCGAGCAGGGCATTGCGGAGGCCAACCGCGCCATGACCGTCGCGTCGAGCGTGATGTCCCCCGAAATGCTCCAGCAGGCGCTTTTGTACCCGAAGCAGTCGGCGACGTTGGACATGACGTTCCAGAACATCATGTCCGTCTCCGTCCCGGTCTACGAGTTCCACACCAAAAACGAGGACGCCGCGTCCATTTACCCCTACGGCTTCGCGCAGACGTCCGGCGAGCTGGACGATGCGCTGGGTGCGCTGGCCTCCGTATTTCAGGATATGCTTGCGCTGGCGCAGGCTGAAAAGAAGACGCAGCTGCTCGCCTCCGAGATCGAGAAGACCCGCCGCCGCGTCAATGCGCTGGAATATGTCATGATCCCGGAAATGGAGAAAAACATCAAGTATATCTCCATGAAGCTCGAGGAAAACGACCGCGCTACCAAGGTCCGCCTGATGAAGGTCAAGGACATGGTGCTCAAGGACGCGCACGAATTCGAAGATTAAAACCGGAACGCCGTCCCCTGTCACAACGGGGGACGGCGTAAAATTTTGCTGAAAACGGACGGAACGCGCACGCACCGAAGGCTGTCTCACCGGACAGCCTTTTCTCTGCGGGCCAGATGGGCGTAGTAGAGCAGGCACAGCAGGACCTGCACGACGGTCGAGCAGGGCGTTGCGAGGCCGATGTAGAACAGGCGCACATTCAGCAGGCGGGACATGGCGAACGACACGGGGATGCGGACGCCGAACGCGCCCAGAATGCCCTGCGCCATGACAAAGACGGTCTTGCCGAGGCCGGAGAAATAGCCCACAAAGCAGAACAGGAACGAGGTCAGCAGACAGGCGATGGCGTAGGCTTTGAGATAGTCCGCCGCTTCGAGGATGACGGCCCGGTCGTTTGCGAAGATCCCGGCGAGCAGATCGCCGTGGAAGAAATTAAAATAGAACACGAATACGCTGATGCACAGCGAGACAGCGACGCTGTAACGCAGTGCTTTTTTTGCGCGCTCCGGCTTGCCTGCGCCCGTATTCTGCGCGACGAACGCAGACACGGACTGCGAAAATGCCGACGGCAGCAGCATGACAAACGCGCAGACCTTCTCCGCGATGCCCATGCCCGCCGACTGCAGAAGACCCAGTGAATTGACGATGGCGAGAATGACCAGAAACGATATGCCGACCAGCACGTCCTGCAGGGCGATAGGAATGCCGAGCCGCAGGGTCCCCGCCGAGCGTGTTGATATCGCATTCGGTATAGGTTCTTCCTGTTTCCTCCGGCAGAAGCCCCCCGCGGTTGCCGAAGCGGTCGCCGCCGATGGCGGCTCCGGCCTGATACGCTTCCACGCTGCCGCCCTCCCAGCCGAGCGCACGGGCTTCCTCCTTGGTCATGTAGTTGTCCGGCAGATGACCGTAGGGTGTATCTGAAAACTCATGATGTGACCGGCAGCGAGGGATTTTTGCGTTGCGCAAGACATTTTTTCGCAGGAATACTGACGTATTTCAAGGAAAAATGACGCGGCGCACCGCAAAAAGGCCCGCTGTCCGGGTGCGTTGGGAGTTTTCAGATACACCCTAGGTATCGAGATACAGAACGACGTGCTCCGCGTCGTAATAATACCCGTGCTCGCCGACCGTGTCGGCGGTCTGTGTGACCTCCGGGTCCTCGGCGGTCACAAACTGCTCGCCCGATTCGGGCGCTTCCGTCTCCTCGGACAGCGCAGCGTCCGCCAGCTCCTGCAGCGTCGTAACGCTGGATTCCACGATCTGCACCGTGTCGCGCACCGTGCAGCCGCAAAGCGCCAGCAGCATCAGCGCCAGCAGCAGCGCCAGCATCCGTTTTTTCATGGTCAGTCTCCTTTCAGCTCCCGCGCAATGGCCCGCATCAGCGCCTCCGGCAGCTTTTCCACGCGCCGGTCGTAGGTCACAAAGCCGTTGACCTCGTCCTCCACGTCGCTCAGCTGCGTGTACACATCGGCGGCAAGGCCGGACTTGCACGCGGGGACGATCTGCGTTTCATAGAGCGTTTTGACCGCCTCACCCAGCGCCTCAGGCGTCTGATAGCCCCTATAGCCGAAGTTCTTCGCGTTCCAGGTGTGCCCCGCGACCGGCAGATTGTACCCGCCGAACTCCGACAGGACGACCGCGCGGCCCTTTTTGTCAGGCTTAAAGCGGTACGGCTTGAAGTACACGTGCAGGCTCTTCACATCGCTCACGCCCTGATCGTGCCAGCCGCTGGCATGGTCGATCAGCCGCGTGGGGTCGAGCCTGCGGAGCAGGCGAACCGCATTCTTCGCGTCAAACTGCCCCCAGCCCTCGTTGAACGGCACCCACAGGACAATGCACGGGCAGTTCTGCAGCTGCGCGACCAGTTCCTCCAGCTCGCGGGTATAGCTGTCGCGCCCCTCCGCGTCCGTGCGGGCAAAAAGCCGGTAATGGCTGTCCTTGAGATGAACGCCGGTGATGAGCGGCGCGGAGATGGTCAGCAGATTGTACTGTCCGCCGCCGGAGGGCATATCCTGCCAGACCAGCATGCCCAGCCGGTCGCAGTGATAATACCAGCGCATGGGCTCGACCTTGATGTGCTTGCGCAGCATATTGAAGCCCAGCCGCTTCATGAGCGTAATATCATAGATCAGCGCCTCGTCCGACGGCGCGGTATACAGTCCGTCCGGCCAGTAGCCCTGATCGAGCACGCCATGGTGGAAATACGGCTGCCCGTTTAAGAGCAGGCACGGATGGCCCGCCGCGTCCTTCCCGGTGCCGACGGTGCGCATGGCGAAATAGCTTCTGACGGTATCGTCCCCCAGCGTGATGGTCACGTCGTAGAGGTTCGGCGCCTCCGGCGACCACAGGTGCAGCTGCTCCGGCGGCAGAACGGCGCTGCCGCAGCCGTCCTCGTCCGTTTCGCCGCTGCCGACGGGCGTTCCCTGATAGGAAATTTCGATTCGAGCGCCCTTCGGCGCGGGCGCGGCGAGCCTCCAACGGACGCGTCCCTCCGGCAGCTCCGGCGTGAACAGGAGCGCCTGCACATAGTTCTCCGGCACGTGCTCGGCCCAGACGGTCTGCCAGATGCCGCTCTGCGGCGTGTACCAGATGCCGCCGCGCTTCGTCTTCTGCTTGCCGCGCGAGAGGGGTACAGCGTCCGTATCGTCGCGCACGGCGACAGTCAGGATGTTTTCGCCATCCCGCAGAAGCTTTGTCATATCCAATGTAAAGGCCGTATAGCCGCCCGTGTGCGTCCCGGCAAGCAGGCCGTTGACGTACACCCAGGCCCGCTGGTCAGCGGCACCGATGTGCAGCAGCATCCGCCCGCCGTCCGGCTTTGCAAACGGCAGCGTCCGCCGGTACCAGAGCACCTGACCGGGCTTCAGAATTCGGCCCACCCCGGACAGCGGCGCTTCCGGCGAAAACGGCACGAGGATCTCCCCGTCCCACGCGCCGGGGCAGGCGTCGGAGGCCGTGATGGCGTAGTCCCAGAGGCCGTTAAGATTGTAATAGCTTTCCCGCACGAGCTGCGGGCGGGGATATTCCTGCAAAACAGCGTTCTTGTCCAGCGCTTCGCCCCAAGGTGTCAGCATTTTGTCCCCTCCTTCTTTTTAAGCGCCAGCACCGGCGGCAGAATCAGCAGCAGCACAATGGCAGCCGCCAGAAAAATGGACGGCGTCGGCACGGTTTTTACCACGCCGAGGTCAACATAGGTCGAATCGCTGCCGCGAATGACCGCCGCGCCGATAGCCGGGCCGAAGATCATCGGCAGCAGCACGCCGAAGATCATGCGGATGCCCTGAAAATGCCCGGCCTTTCCGGCAGGCGTATGGTCGCGGATGACGCCGGACAAAATCGCCGTGACCAGCATATAGCCGGACATCATAATGCAGCCCGTCAGAATCACGGCCAGCATCGACCGCGCGAAGAACATCCCGAGCAGTCCCGCGAACATGACCCCCGCCGCCGGAAGCACGCACCGCAGCTCGCCGAGCCGGTCGATCACGCGGCCGGAGAGCACACTCACGACCGACGCGAAGATCAGCACAATGCCCAGCACAAGGGCATAGCCGTCAAAATGCAGATAGTTCTGCATATAGATGATGAGATACGGGAAAAAGACCTGCACGGCCACGGAAAACAGGCAGAACGCCGCGAAGGACAGATAGAGCGCCGGGTTTCCCCGCACGACCGACGGGCGAAGCCCGTAGACAAGGTTTTTTAGACCATTGTCCCGTCTCGGCTCCAGCTTCGGCTCCGGGATCAGGAAGACGGACACAACTCCCGTCAGAACAACGAGTCCGCCGAAGATCGCGAAGAATTTCTGCCATTCCCCGCGCTGTGTCATGCCGTCGAACAGGCCAAAAATGACGAGCATGGAAATGAGCGGCAGAATGGCCAGCACGGATTCTGCCTTGCCCCGCGCCGCGTTCGGCACGGTGTCGGTGATCCACGCGTTGAACGCCGCGTCGTTGGCCGTCGAGCCGAAAAACGTCATGACGCAGTCGAGCACGACGATCATCACCGCCGCGGCAGCCGCCGCAGAGGCCGCCGGAAACAGCTTCGCCGCGTTTTCGACTGTCACGAGGCCGAACGCCGCCGTAGAAAGGCCCCAGAGCAGATAGCCGCCGCAGATAAACAGCTTGCGCTTTCCCACGCGGTCGGACAGCGCGCCCATCATCAGCGTCGTCAGCGTGGCGGCAGCCGCGCTCCAGCCGACCATGGCGGAGATATAGCCGGGGTCGGTGGAGATGGTATTATAAAGGTAGACATTAAAATACATATTTTCGATCGTCCAGGCAAACTGGCCGACCATGCCGACAAGAATGAGCGTCAGCCAAACCCGCAGGGACAGCTTTTTCATATCCGGCATCCTCCCGTTATTCTGCTTCTGCGCTGCCGCAGTATTTCGTATAGAGCGCAATATGGTCCTCGATGCAGAAATCGCCTGTCCACGCGTTCGCCGTCACGCAGATCACGCTTCTGCCGTCCGGGGTGGTTCCTGCGCTGGCACAGCAGTTCATGGCCTCGGCGGTATAGCCCGTCTTGGCGGCTGTAATTTCCGCGCCGTTCAGGGCATATTCGTGGTGGACGCGGTAGAGGAATTTGTTCGTCATGGCAAGCCCGTCCGGGTGCTGCTCCGTTTCGCTGGCCCGGTAATTTTCCGCGCTCAGTATTTCGGTGCACGTCTCGTTTTCCAGCGCTGCCTGCAAGATCAGGGCGATCTCGCGCACCGTGGAATAGTGGTTCTCGTCGTGCAGGCCGCTGGTGTTCATAAAATGCGTGTTTGCAAGCCCCAGCGCCGCGGCCTTTTCGTTCATCATGGCGACGAACGCTTCCTCGCTTCCGGCCACAGCCTGTGCCAGCGCCTCCGTCGCCTCCGCGCCGGAGGGCACGACTGCGCCGTACAGCAGATCGCGCATCGTGACCGTCTCGCCGTTCACATAGCCCGCCATCGACGCGCCCGCAAGATACAGCGGATCGATAATGGCCTGCGTCATGGTGAATGTCGCGTCGAGATCCGGCAGATTCTCCGCCGCCACCAGCAGCGTCATGACCTTCGTCATGGATGCGGGGTAAATTTTTTCGTCCATGCCCTTTTCGGCCAGCACCGTCCCGCTCTGCACGTCGACCAGCACGGCGGACGACGAATACAACTCCAAATCGAGCGTTTGGGTCGTCTCCGACGACTCTGCCAGCGTTAGAGCAGGCTGCTCGGGTTCTGGTTCCGGCTCAGGTTCCGGTTCGGGTTCTGGTTCCGGCGACGGCTCCGGGGCGGGTTCCTGCACCTGCGTCTCAGGGACAGTGACCTCAGGCTCGGAAGGGGCGTCCGTCTCGCCGCTCGTGACCGGCGTATCGAGATAGGGCTTTACGATCTGCCGGTGCGCGTAATAGACTGCGCCGCCCAGCAGTGCCGCGCACACAAGAAGCGTCAGCGCGACGCGAAGCACCCGGCGGCGCTTTGCGCGCCTGCGGTCGCGCAGGCGTTCGAACGCGGGTGCGTTTTCAGGGTCAAACTGCTGTTGTGATTCATGGTTCATAGGAAGCTCTCCTGTCTGGAATTCGCGATATACCCTATTCTACCACATCTGCGCTCTGCCGGAAAGAGGCAATGTCATCAGCGCAAGCCCGTGTCCCGCCAATTTTATGTGCGTGCTGTCAAGGAAAAACACTTGACAGCCGGGATAAAATCTTGTATAGTATACCGGAACGATTGATCTGGGGGTCTTGCCATGCGGTCTGATGCGCTCACCATGACGCTGCTGTACGACTATTATGGCGAGCTGCTGACCGAAAAGCAGCGGGGCCTGTTCGATCTCTACTATAATCAGGACTATTCTCTCAGCGAGATCGCATCCGCTGCCGGGATCAGCCGACAGGGCGTCCACGATACGCTTGCCCGCGCCGAGGAGCTGCTGGAGGGCTATGAAGCTGCGCTCGGCTGCATCGCGCGCGACCGGCGGCTGGAATCCGCACTGGATACGATCACACAGAACGCGCAGGCGCTTGCTTCTGTTCCGGGGGCTGCGCCGCAGGCCGGCGCGATCCTGCGCGCCGTGCGGGAAATAAAGGAGTAACACATGGCATTTGAAGGCTTAACCGAAAAGCTCTCGAACGCGTTCAAAAAGCTGCGCGGCAAGGGCCGCCTGTCTGAGGCCGACGTCAAGGAATCCATGCGCGAGATCCGTCTGGCGCTGCTGGAGGCCGACGTCAACTACAAGGTCGTCAAGGACTTCATCAAAAAGACAACCGAGCGCTGCGTCGGCACGGACGTGCTCGAAAGCCTCACGCCCGCGCAGATGATCGTCAAGATCGTCAACGAAGAGCTGACCGCGCTCATGGGCAGCGAGAACCAGAAGATCAAGATCGCCTCCCAGCCGCCGACCGTCGTGATGCTGGTCGGCCTGCAGGGCGCGGGCAAAACGACCAACGGCGCAAAGCTCGCGGGCCTGTTCAAAAAGCAGAACAAAAATCCGCTGCTCGCGGCCTGCGACATTTACCGCCCCGCCGCCATCAAGCAGCTGCAGGTCGTCGGCGGACAGCTCGGCATTCCCGTTTTCGAAATGGGCCAGACGAACCCGGTCGATATCGCAAAGGCAGCCGTCGCTCACGCCGTGCGGCACGGCAACGACATGGTCTTCCTCGACACCGCAGGCCGTCTGCACGTCGACGAAGCGCTCATGGACGAGCTCAAGGCCGTCAAGGCCGCGGTCAACCCGGACGAAATTCTGCTCGTGGTCGACGCAATGACCGGTCAGGACGCCGTCAGCGCGGCAAAGACCTTCGACGAATACCTCGATATCACCGGCGTCATGCTCTCCAAGCTCGACGGCGACGCAAGAGGCGGCGCGGCGCTTTCCATCAAGGCCGTGACCGGTAAGCCCATCAAATTTATCGGCACCGGCGAAAAGCTCGACCAGATCGAGCCCTTCCACCCCGGCCGCATGGCCTCGCGCATTCTCGGCATGGGCGACGTGCTCACGCTGATCGAAAAGGCGGAGGCCGCGTTCGACGCAAAGAAGGCCGCCGAGCTGGAGCAGAAGCTCAAGAGCAATAAATTCACCCTTTCCGATTTCTACGATCAGCTCTCGCAGCTGAAAAACATGGGATCGCTCGACGAGATCGCGGCCATGATGCCCGGCATGAACGCCGGAGCGCTCAAGGGCGCGCAGGTCGACGAAAAGGCCATGGCCCGCACCGCCGCCATCATCCAGTCCATGACCCCGTATGAGCGTGAGACCCCCTCCGTGCTCAACTCCAGCCGCAAGCGGCGCATCGCGCTCGGCTCCGGCGTGAAGGTCGAGGACATCAACAAGCTGCTCAAGCAGTTTGACATGATGAATCAGATGATGAAGCAGTTCTCCGGCCCCGGCGCCTCGCGCAAGATGAAGCGCATGGGCAAGCTCGGCGGCATGGGCGGCCTCGGCGGCTTCCCCGGCCTGTAAGCATCCTGTCAACACATCGTTTCAGCCGTAACAGATTTGGCTTTACGAAATAAGAAAAACTCGATTTATTTTTGGAGGAACAATCATGGTTAAGATCAGACTGAGAAGAATGGGCGCCAAGAAGGAGCCGTATTACCGCATCGTTGTCGCCGATTCCCGCTTCCCGCGCGACGGCCGCTGCATCGAAGAGATCGGCACCTACGACCCGAAGAACGAGGCCAACGCCATCACCATCGACGCCGACAAGGCCAAGCAGTGGATCAAGAACGGCGCACAGCCCAGCGACACCGTCCGCGGTCTTCTCAAGAAGGCAAACGTCCTGTAAGTCTGGGGTACCGGCATGAAGGATCTTTTGCTGTATATGGCAAAAAGTCTGGTCGATAATCCCGACAGCGTTACGGTCACTGAGGTAGAAGGCGAGACGACCGTGCTTGAGCTTCGCGTTGCCCCTGAGGACATGGGCAAGCTCATCGGCCGTCAGGGCCGCATCGCCAAGGAGATCCGCACGATCATCAAGTCCGTTGCCCAGCGCACCGGTCAGAAGGTCAGCGTCGAGATCGTCGACTGAACGAATGCAATCAGAACCGGGCCGTCCCTCTGCGGACGGCCCGGTTTTTGCGCGTGCCCCGGTGCAGGCTGCGCCTGTTTTATGCAAAGAACCAAGGAAACCCGGCTGCAATCGGCAGGGTTCCTGTTCCGCCCGGCGAAAGCAGAATTATTTGTGAAAAGCCGCAGCAGATCTGTATCCGCTTGCTCATTTGGCTGCAGGGTCGATGCGTTACCCATCCAGCTTCCGCATATCGAAGGACAGCGTATAGCTTCCGGTCGTATTTCGCGGAAGCTCCAGTGAGCCGTCTTCGGCAAGGCCGGTGAAGCCGGTCATGGTGAGGGAATAGTCGATCTGATAGCCTGCGGCCTGTGTGTGAAGCTCCTGCAGCGGCTCGTCCAGCAGCTGCCGCGCGGCGGCGGCAAGCGCTTCGTCGGCAGAAGCAGCGGTTCGAGCACCGTCGAAGGCCAGCATGGTCAGATAGAGTTCCCGGAACGGCAGACCATAGACCGGACTGGTGCAGGCTTCCGCGCCCATGTGCAGGGAAATGTCGATCAGGCTGCCGTCCTTTGTCGTGTAGCTGAGATTCGGAACGTTTTTCGTGTGATGAATGACCTGAAAGCCGAGCTGCGTTGCGGGCGCCCATGTGCCGTCGTCATACAGCTCCCGGCTCAGGAGGCCCTCTGTGCTGTGAATATAGTCGTAATTTTCCGCAAACTTCCGCACGGTCAGGTCGCCGGTATGCGTCGGCTGGCAGGTCTTGAGGCCCACAAGTACTGTTGCAGCCAGCAGCGCCAGAACCGCTGCGGCCCACGCTGCACCGCGCCACGCTTTCCATGGCGCAGCCCGCAGTTCGCTGCCGTCCTCCCATTCGAGCGGCTGTTCGGCCTGCTCGGCCTTCCAGCTGGTGTAGAGACGGACAATGCTGTAGACCGGGATAAAGCAGCCGTACCCGTACCACAGGGCACGCCATGTGCGCCTCCATGCGGCGGCAAGCGGCAGCCTCTGTCCATTTTCGTCCGTCACGCGCAGACCCATGAGCCATTTGCCGGGCGTTGTGCCGAACAGGTGCAGAAGCAGCGGTTCGAGCACAAGCATTGTAACCATGCCGAGTATGCTCAGCCAGATAGAAGTCAGCCTCGCCTTGGGGTCCACGCCTGCGGCCTGCAGCACCAGATACCACGGTAGCGAGCACAGCAGAAGATCAAAGCTGCGCGCGATATACCGGCGCACCGGAGCATGGACATACGGCTTCACATCCTGCCGCAGCGCGGTCTGGGACGCAGCGAGAAGCTCGCCAAGATAGCCCGCCGCGTCGAGCGTGGAAAACTCCGCATGCGCCTGCCGCAGTCCTGCGGCGACGCGCCCGGCGGCGTCCAGATTCTCCTGCTCGGCGTGCAGCTCCTCCAGACGCGCATCGAGCGCGTCGCCCAGCATGAGCGTTCCTGCCGCAAGCGATTTGATCGTGTCAATGCGCAGGCCGAGCGCCCGCAGCAGCTTCACGCGCAGCAGCACCTCTGCATCGGCCTGCGAATATTCCCGGTAGCCGTTCTCCGCCCGCTTGGGCGTGATCAATCCCTCCGATTCATAATACCGGATGTTGGCCCGCGGCAGTCCAGACAGTGTTTCGATCTCCTTGATCGTCATATGCATCCCTCCTGCCCTCAGCGTACAGTATCAAGCAGGTTTACAGTCAAGCTTTTTTTGATTTTTTTCGTAGGGTGTATCTGAAAACTCATGATGTGACCGGCAGCGAGGGATTTTTGCGTTGCGCAAGACATTTTTTTCGCAGGAATACTGACGTATTTCAAGGAAAAATGACGCGGCGCACCGCAAAAAGGCCCGCTGTCCGGGTGCGTTGGGAGTTTTCAGATACACCCTAGATTCCGCAGGAATATCCCCGCTGCGGCGATCAGTATGAGCGCAGGTGCTGCAAGCCAGCCGCGCTTTCCGTTTTCCGGCGCTTCCCCGGCCTCTGGCTGAGGCTTCGGTTCCGGCTGCGCTGCGGCATAGGTCACGCGGAAGACTGTCCCCTCTTTCTGCGCCTCCGCGTCGAGATAGCCGGGAACGACCTGCTCCGCAAGCGCCCAGTAATGCGCCGTCGGCAGACTGCTCCATGTATAATGCCAGTCCTGTTCTTCGGATAAAAGAACCGGGCGGCCATAGGCTTTCCCGTCGCACATCAGCTGGACGGGCAGCGATCCCGGCCGCTGCTCCGGCGTCGTTTCATCGTCCCAGACGATCTGGACGGAATAATCCGCCTTTTCCGGACTGCGGGTCAGCTCCGGCTCTGCCGCGCAACTCCGCGGGGCAGACGATCAGCATAGGCGACGGCGTATAGATCTGCCGGTTCACGCAGACGCTCTGCCCGCTCAGCAGATACAGGCCGGGACACAGCGCGTCAAGGACTGCCGTACCATCCTCGTCTGTCTCCGCAGAAGCGTCCGGCAGGCAGGCTTCCTCCATCAAGGCCGCCTTTTCCAGCACGCGCGCAAGCGCGGCCCATGCTTCCCCATCGCCGTTCTGCGTTTCCAGCCGCGTCTGATACGCTTTGAAACGCGGCTCAAGGCTCCACGTCCCGCCGCCGGAACGGTCTGCGACCCGGTACACGTTAAACCGCATCCCGGCAAGCGGCAGCTCCCCTTCAAACACAGCCCGCACCGTCAAAAGCTTTGCCGGTTCCGCTGCCAGAGCAGCCGTCTGAACCGGCACGCATAGGAAAATGGCCAGCCACGCCAGCCGAAGCAGAAACCGCCTCATCGCGCGCCCTCCTTTTTCTCCATCATACCATATCCCGAAATATTTGCAAACCGGAATCTGGACTTGCCGGTCGGACATAGGCTTTCTGTGGAGGTGAAAGCCCATGCTTTCCGCAGCAGTCTGGCTGATGCTCAGCAGTATGCTCACATCGCTGCGCATCTCCGGCGGCGGCTCGTTCCCGAAGCCGCTCACCGCCGAAGAGGAGCGCATATACCTGAAACGCAGCGCCGAAGGCGATCTGGAGGCCCGCAACATTCTGATCGAACGCAATCTCCGCCTGGTGGCACACATTATGAAAAAATACTATTCGCAGTCCGCCGATCAGGAGGATCTGATCTCGATCGGCACGATTGGGCTCATCAAAGGGATCTCAACCTTCGACGCCAGCAAGGGCGCCCGGCTCGCAACATATGCAGCAAGATGTGTAGAGAATGCTATACTATCGCAGCGGAACAATCGGCGGTTGAGGTGGAAAACCATGAACCTTTTGGGGCAAAATGGTCTATGTTCTGCCGCTTGAAAGTCCGCAGCTATGTATTGGCTGCGAATGTTGCAGGTACGTTAAAAGTTGCGCCGCTTCAAATTCTCAAGTTCCCGGTCGTCCTTCCACATAAGTTTTTGGATGCCGAGAAGTTCAATCTGCGGTTTTCGGACGCATCCGAGATCACGGAAATTGCGGACAAGCTGCGGTGGTATCGCTATCAAAAAGGACTTCGTCAGCGTGACGCGGCAGACTATGCGGGTATTGACCGCAGTACTTACATCCATTATGAGGAGGCAGGGCGGGACTTTTATCCGAAGGAACATATGGAGAAACTGGCGGAGCTGTTTGAAGTGCCGCTAGAGGATTTGCTGGATGACTATAACCTGTTTCTGCTGCGGGGTCAGGGAGCGCAGATCAAAGCCATACGCCAGCGGCTCGGCTTGACGCAGAAGGCATATGCAGCGCAGCTTGGCGTCCCGCTGCAAAAGTTCAAGCGATGGGAACAGGGAAGCGTGCAGATTTTCAAATCCACATGGGAGAAGTATTTCAAACAGACATAACCATAGCAGTAAACGAGCAGACCGGCGTTGAATGCCGGTCTGCTCGTTTGCTATGTATTATTGCTGCGCTTTCAGATGCTTCACGGCGGCGTCTACCAGCTCCAGCTTCTGCTCCGTGGAGCAGGGCAGCTTCTGGATGGATTTCAGCGCCTGCTCGGACTGGAACTTCGCCAGCTCCTGCCCAAGCTCCTGCTGCGCCTGCTTTGATTTCGGGAAGATCAGAAATACTTCCATGGCTGCCCTCCTTTCCAGAGCGTTTTCTGTTTCAATCTATGCGTGTGTTCCGGCTGCTATGTAGACAAATAGAACTCGATTTCGCGGCTGCGAGGGAAATCGTATTGCCGCGCGGCTTTGGCGGTGCGGGAATGCTTGCCATTCAAGGGCTTTTCGCCCCTGAATTGTCTACGCCCGAGCGGCGTTTGCGGGCGGATTTCGCCTTCTGCTGGCGGTGAACCTCCTTGGCGCAGGCGGGGCAGTATTTTGTCCTGCCGGAGCGGGCGAGGATGCCCTTGCCGCAGACTTCGCAGCGGCGGAGTTTTTTCGGGCTGAGGATGGCCTGTTCCAACTTCGGCTGCTGAGGCAGCACGGCGCGGCGAAACCACCGGCAGATCAGGCTGCGGGAGATAAACTGCGGGCAGACACCGTCCAGCAGCAGGCAGTCACCATCCAAGAAGTTGCAGCAGCGCTTTGTAAGGCCTCGCACGCTGCGAAGCTGCCCCGGCGTCAGGCGGAAGAGCGTGCCATCTGGCAGGCGCTCGATGGGGTCAAGCTTGTGCATCTTCACCCTCCTTTGCGATGAGCTTTGCATCTGACGGATAGTTCAGCGTGATGAGGGCGGGCTTGCCCAAGCCCTGCTTGCGCCGAACGATCAAGCCGCTGTACTCCAACTCTCGGAAGATTCGCGTGGCGCTCTGACGGCTGCGGTGGAGTTTGGTTTGCGCCTGTTCCAAGGTGAAGTACAGCCGGATCGTGCCGTCCGGCTCGACGTAGCCGTTCTGCCGGGAGATGCTGGCTCTATCCAGCAGCAGCGCGTAGAGCACTTTGGCATCGTTGCTGATGTCCCGCAGGGCTTCGTCTTGGAGAAGGAACCTTGGAAGCGGTACATAGGACGCCGCCGGGCTCTGCGCCGTGAGCTTGCAAAAAGTTTTCATCTGACCTCCTGTCCCATCCATCAATCCATCCATTTTTGTGTTGATTGATTGATAGATAGGTTCTCTTGTATCTTGATTTATTTCTTATTAGTTAGA
>CDYS01055900.1_pt1 | contig 89713 bp, 89 predicted proteins | sample 557491 | NCBI WGS metagenome assembly CDYS01 (sample SAMEA3182057, study PRJEB8094) | gut metagenome | biome: human; feature: gut; material: Stool; isolation source: human stools | place: Canada | collected 2012-11-26
GCATCTAAGCGTGAAACTCCCCCTAAGATAAGATCTCTCATCCTTTATGGAGTAAGGCTCGTCGTAGACTATGACGTTGATAGGTCAGAGGTGGAAGCGCCGTAAGGTGTGTAGCTGACTGATACTAATAAGCCGAGGGCTTGACCTACAATTGGTAGTTAGCAGGCTCTGTAAAGTGCTTTCCGATTTGCAGAACTTCCATGGTGTTCGGTTTTCAGGGTGTAGTCCTCAATAGTTGGTGCTGATTGGTGTGAGGGTCCACCTGTTCCCATACCGAACACAGAAGTTAAGCTCACATGCGCCGAAGATACTTGTCGGGTGACTGACCGGGAAAATAGGTAGTGCCAACACAAAAGAAACCTGATCTCGATCAGGTTTCTTTTTTAGTCGGTGTTGATTGGCGCGAGGGTCCACCTGTTCCCATACCGAACACAGAAGTTAAGCTCGTGATCGCCGAAAATACTTGCCGGGCGACTGGCCGGGAAAATAGGGAATGCCGACATGAAAAGACTGGTATAGCTGAGGCTATACCAGTCTTTTTGCTCGATCACAACTGTCGCAGATGCACGAACCGGCAGGCCCGAAGTATGGGCCTGCCGGTTTTCAATACTTGGGATACTGAGCAGGATCAGCGCAGGCAGGAAAGCTCCTTCGCGCCGGACATGAGAAGGCCAAGATCACTGCTGCACATATTGAGCGTCATGCCCTGGCTCAGCCACGGCTGCAGCGGTGCTGTTGCACCGAAATGTGCGCCGGAAACCTTGCCGTGCCGCGCAGCGGCGTCGATGACCTGCCGGAAGGCAGCCTGCATGGTGGGATGGGCGTACTGGCCCAGAATGCCGAAATCCTGTGACATATCGTTTGGGCCAATCATCGCGCCGTCAATGCCGTCGACAGCCATGACGGCGTCAATGTTGGATACGCCGAGCTGGGATTCGATCTGGCAGAGCAGAACGGTATCGCGGTTAGCGCTTTGCATATAGGCGGCGCTGTCCTGCTTCAGAAAATCCGTATGCGGCCGGGAGAGGGAAACACCACGATGCCCCATGGGCGCGTATTTGGCATAATCGACGAGCTGACGCGCCTGCTCCGCCGTTTCTGTGTTCGGCAGCAGCAGTCCCGCCGCGCCAAGCTCCATGCAATGGAGCACGTGCTCGCGCCGCAGCTCCGGGATACGTACCATGCCGGGCAGCTCGATCGCCCGTGCAACGCAGATCATGTCTGCAACCTCTCGCGTGGTGAACGAGCCGTGTTCGCAGTCGATGATGAAGAAATCAAAGCCGCAGGCCTTCAGAATTTTCGGCACATCGGCGCTTGCGAAGGTCGTGACCATTGTGCCGAGCAGATGCTCACCGCTTTGGATCCGGGTTTTCCATTCATGCAATTTCATGTTTGTGCTCCTTTTCATACAATGCTTGCAGAGATTCCATATGCAGGCGTGCAGGATGCAAGCGCATCATGTCCAGAACCTGCTCACGGGTGGGGATCGCCATGCCGATGGCACCGCGCTTGGTGCATACCAGCGTCCCGGCGCAGTTGCAGAAGGAGATGGCGTCCTCCATCCGCACATTTTCCTCGATGCAGCAGGCAAGTGCAGCCGCGAATGTATCACCCGCGCCGGTGGGGTCGACAACGGGCACGTCGATGCCCTCTGCGCTCAGAACCTGCCCGTCGAAGCTGAACAGCGCGCCGTCCTTGTCCCGCGTCAGAACGACAAGGCGGGGGCCTGCTGCGTGCAGTGCGCGCAGCACGTCGCTGATCGCGGTGCAGCCGGTGATGATCCGCGCTTCTTCGAGCGTCGGCTCGATCACGTCAGCCATGGAAAGCATCTGCATCATCCGCTGGCGCATCTGCGCATCATTGCGCAGCTCCTTGCGCAGATTGGGATCAAAGGAAAACAGAACATGGTTCTGCTTTGCCAGCTCGACTGCGCGGAAGCAGCTCTGGCGCATACTGTCGTTCAGCTCAAGCAGCATTCCCGGCAGGTGCAGGATCGACGCGTCGGCAAAGACTGCCTCCGTCAGCTCCTCGGGGCGCAGCTGGCTGCCGACGGAGCCGTCGCGGTAATAGGTATAATTCCGGCCGGAGGGGAGGTATTCGAGAAACGCAAGCCCCAGCTGACCGGAATCGGAACGGACGACGGCGTCTGTCCGGACGCCCCGCGAGGCGATGGACGACAGGGCAAGCTGGCTGAACGGGTCGGAGCCGACCTTCCCGATAAAGCTGCAGTCCAGCCCGAAGCCCGCGGCGGCGCAGGCGTAAATACCGGACGAGCCGCTGACGGTTTTCAGGACCGTGCCGGGCTGGGACAGCCGCATATCGGAGTCACAGGGAACAAAGTCCAGCAGCAGCTCACCCAGAACGAGCACGCGTCCGCTGCCGGAAGCATCAGGAAACAGGTCTTTGATTCTCATCATGTCGGTTACTCCAATATTAGTAGTATTAAAACAAGCGCGGGTTACGCGCACAATGAACGTGTTAACGGGTCGTTTCTTCGAAAAACGATGAAAAACGGAAAGAAGAAATTGACAAGTCTGCAGGGAAATGATAAAATATTAGTAATAACAAAAGCTGCGGGAGAAACGAAAATGGCGGAGAAAAAACAGAGAAAACCGACGTCTACAGACGTCGCGGAGCTTGCGGGCGTATCGCAGACCAGCGTTTCGCTCGTTCTGAGCGGAAGCAGCCGGGCAACGTTTTCCGAGCAGACCAGAGCGCGCGTCTTTGAGGCGGCCCGGCAGCTCGGCTATCAGCCGCCTGCGCACCGCACCAGAAAGAAAAACGGCAATGACCGGCGGCTCATTCTGGTCCTGACGCCCACGCTGGCGAACCAGTATTATTCCGAGCTGATCCAGACGCTGGAGGATTATGCGGGCAGTCAGGAGTTCCGCGTGCTGGTCTGCAACACGTTCCGCAAGCGGGAGCTGGAAAAATACTATCTGGAGCAGTTTTCCGATAACCGCATCAGCGGCATTGTTTATACGTTCCTGCCCAGCTTCCCGGACGAGGCGGTGCGGCTGTCGGCGCGTATTCCGCTCGTGCTGATCGGCGAGAAGCGCGAGGAGCTGCCGATCTGCTCCATCGAGCTGAGCAACCAGCGCGCAGGCGCGATGCTGGCCGACCATCTGTACAGCCTCGGACACCGGCACGCGGCGTTCATCTCCACGCCGATGGACCAGACGACGCTGGCACGCAAGCAGCGGCTGGAGGGCCTCCGGCAGCGCTTTCATGAGCGAGGAAGACAGGACGGCGTCGAAACCTCGGTCGAGGCGCTTGTCGCGCCGGACAGCCGGGAGGAGGACGGCGTGGGCGGCAGCGTGCCGTTTGAGTACGCGACGGGCGCACGGCTGGCACGGGAGCTGCTGGCGCGGGAGCACCGCGCGACAGCGCTTGTCGGGGCGAACGATATGATCGCCATCGGCGTGATCTCCGTGCTGCGCGAAAAGGGACTGCGCGTGCCGGAGGACTATTCCGTCTGCGGCTTTGACAATATCTTTACCTCATCCATTATCACGCCGCCGCTGACCAGCATCGATCACCGGCTCTGGGCGCGCTGCCGTTCGGCGGTCGATCAGATCGTCAAGCAGAACGATCAGGGACACGGCGCGGACAAGAGCGCGGTCATGGCGGATAAGATCGAGTACGCGCCGCAGCTCATGATCCGGAAATCGACCGGCCCTGCGCGCACATCAGACTGAGCCTGTGCCTCCCCTCTGCATTGCAGAGGGGAGTTTTTTCGGGCTTCAGTCCGTAATTTCCAGAACAAGATGCTCGATGGCGGTGTGCCGGTGCATATAGATCACGTTGAGACGGCCCTGTGCGTCGCGGCACATGGCAGGCTGGCACTTGTTGCCAGGGGCGGGCGCAAGCGTGATGAGGTTCTGCCAGGTCAGGCCCTCGTCTTTGGAATATGCCAGCGTCAGCGGGCTGCGTTCGTGCCAGTCGGTCTCCGGCGTGTCGTTATAGGCCATCAGGATGGTTTCTTTGTCCCAGCTGATGACGTCCAGCTTGGATTCGTTGTTCAGAATGCCGCAGGGCTTCGGCTGGCTCCAGGTCAGGCCGCCGTCGAGGCTTTCCGCGCGGTAGGACGGCAGCGAACGGTTGCCCGCCGTGCCCCATCCGGCAGTGCCGGGGCAGGTACGGGTGAACAGCAGCAGCCGTCCGTCCGGGCGCAGGCAGATCGCGGGCTCGCGGATGCGGTTGCCGTCGTCCGCGGTGAGCAGCGCGCCCTTTTCCCAGCTTTCGCCGTCGTCATGGGAGCGGTAGATCTGCACGGCGCCGAAATAATACTCCGGCAGCTCGGTGCTGGTGGAGGCGAAGACGATCGTGCCGTCCGGCAGCAGAACGCTGTCGTTGGAAGCGTGGCCGGACTGGATCCCCGCCGGGACAGCCGGGAGCCATGTGCGGCCGTTGTCCTGCGTCTTGCGCATCCAGAGCTCGTCGCGGCCGTTGCACCAGGTCGTAAAGTTGACCTCGGTGTCCAGAAATTTTGCGAACAGCAGGATGATCTCGCCCTTGCGGTTTTTCAAAAAAATGGGGTCGTGGCAGCAATAGCGGATGTCGCAGCCGACGGCGTCGGGATTGCTCCAGCTTTTTGCGTCCGGCTCGAGTCGGGAGACCCAGTCCTTGGCGTCACGGCCCATGGGGTCTCCGTTCCACTGCAGAAAGCCGCCGTTCCAGACGGCAAGCAGCGTGCCGTCCGGCGCCATGGTCAGGCTCGGCATATGATAGCACTGCCGTTCGTCGAACCATTCCACGACCCAGTTCCGTTCGATAATAGCTGCATTCATGTGGGTTCCTCCTCTTGCAATGTCAGGCACAGCAGCGCCGCGTCCATCTGCGCGAGCCGCAGATCAAAGGTGAAGCGTCCGTCCGGCTCCTCTGTGTAAGGAATCGTGCGGCGTTCGTTTTGGCCCGTGAGCACCCATGCCCCGGAAAAGCGGAGCGCGCCCATCGACAGCGTCACGGACGAAGCCTCGTCCATGCTGCCGTTGACCAGATACAGATACAGATCCCTGCCGTCACAGGTACAGTACGGCTGCAGATACGCCTGCCCGGCGACCATCGGCGCGTCAAGGCGCGATGCAAGCATATCCTGCAGCAGCTCGCGCCGCAGTGCGTTCAGCTGCATGGGCGGCATGTCGCCGGGGCTGGAAAAGCGTCCGAACGGATGGATCAGGACGCGTCCGCGCGAAACAGCATGACCCGGCGCGGCAGGACGGCGGAAGGAATCGAAAAATTCGGTGTAAAGCTCCGGCCGTTCCAGATAGTCGATCTGTAACACGTCGGTGCTGGAAATCACAGCGGAGGCGCGTGCCTGCGGAAGGCCCAGATACGCCTTGCCGTTTACGACCTGCTCATAGGTGTATGCGCCGCTGTTCTGCTTCATCCAGCGGCAGCTGCGCACTCCGGCCAACTCGCCGAGACCCATCTGACAGAGCGTATCCACAGCGTCGCCGGAAAGCAGCAGCGTGTTATGCGCAAACAGGTGCGCGATCTGCTCCGGGGTCAGGTTCCGGAAATACTGACCGCTCACGGCCACGACCTGACTGGAGACGCCGGGGTCGGTGCAGTACTGATACGCGATGCCCATCGCGTTTAAAAGGCCCGCAAAATAGACCTCGTGCGGGTACAGCTCCTCCATGTCCGCGCCGTGCGCGGTTTGAAGGGTATAGGCCGAGTCCTCGCTCGTCATCACGCACACGCCGCGCTTTGGCAGTGCGAAGACGCCCATGGCGTTGACGGCACTTAAAAACGGCTTGACCGCGCGCAGCATCTGCTGATAGCCGTCGGAAAAGACGATGCCGCTGCCGTTGAGATCGAACAGGTCGATCGTCATGCCCTTCAGGTTCAGCGGCAGACTGCTCAGCAGCTGGAAGCGCGTGAACGCGCGGGATTTGGCAAACAGGGAATAGGGATAGTTTTCAAGCTCGGGATAAACCTCCGTCTCCGGCGGCAGCAGCGCGCGGCTGTGCATGGAGACCATGTTGAACCGCAGCAGATACTGTCCGGGGGCGGTTTCCTGATACGCGGGCAGGTGGATGCGGCTGACGGGCGGCTGCCCGGCGGCGAGGCCGCGCAGAATGCCGTACCAGTCGCGGCCCTCCGCCGCGTGGATGTAGGGGACGGAGCTCATCAGGCCGACCTTTGCCGTCGGGCTTGCCTGCCGGACAGCCTGTCCGATGCGTGCGGCAAGGGCCGTCATGGTCTCGCGGTTCACGTCCAGCCAGATCTTCCGGTAGGGGTGCACCGCGCCCGGCTGCAGGATGCCGCGCACGAATTCCTCGCGCGTCAGCTCCGGCTTTCCGGCCCGGCGGGCGTATTCGCGCATATGCGCCGGGCAGAAGCAGCCGCCCCAGCGCAGCGGATCGTGGTTATGCAGGCGGAAATCGTCCTCCACCCACAGAATGTGCGGCGAAAGCGCCGCGTAGCGCGCGTAAAGCCCGGCAAAATAGGTCTGCCAGCGTTCGCACATCGGGCAGACGCACAGATCGGCCTCCCGACCGTCCATGTCGACCATGCGGCGGAACGGCTGGCTCTGCGGCAGCGTCTTGCCGAGGTCGGCGTGCATCAGACTGTGCCAGTGGTTGACCGACAGCTGCACGCCCTCCGGCGCAAGCGCGGCCTGCACGTCGCAGAGCAGGCGCAGCCAGATGGTTTCCTGCTCCTCCTCGGTCATGTGGCCGGTATTCAGCTCTTCTACGTTACAGAACACGGCCACGTCATCGATCTGCGCCTCGCGGACGAAGCGCCGCAGCGACGCGATCTCGCGCCGGTCATTGAAGCCGGGGTCGCAGCAGAAGCGGAAGCTGTAGCAATAGGACTGGTTCATGTTACTCCTCAATGGGCAGATTGTAGAACGAAAGCATCGGCATACGCATACAGTCGCATGGCGTGCACGGGCCGGGGTTGGCGCGCCAGACGCCGTGCAGCACGGCGGGATGCTCCAGAGGCCGGGCAAAATAAAGCGTCAGCGTATCATTGCCGGTTTCATAGCGCTCACAGCGCAGAAGTCCCTGCGCATCCTCTGCCTCAAAGGGCAGAAGCGCCGCGGCCACGTCAAACGGATTGAGCCAGTTGCAGATCCGGCTGAAGTGCAGCACAATGGCATCCGGCGCTTTGCGCTCCGCACGGCAGACCTCCGGGGCCTGCCACATCAGCGGCTTTCCGTAAAGCTCGGCCAGCGCGCAGCGTGCGCAGCGCTCACCGATGACAAGGTTGCCCTGTGCGCTGTTGTGAATAAAATCATAAAGCGCGACATCGGACGACGGCAGAACGTACACGCCGGGGATGCTGCGCGCAGCGGCGACCTGCGCCTGCCGCACCATGCCCCACTGCCGGTCGAGCGCCGTGTCGCACGGGGTCATGCAGCGGTTGAGCTGCACGGTGATGACGGGCAGCTCCGGCTGGTTCAGATCGCGGCGCAGCGCGCCGACAAACTGCGTAAAGCGGGCAAGATAGGTCTCCGCTGCGTTTTCGTAGCCCTCGGCCTCGCCCTGGTACCAGAGCATGGCCTTCGGGTGCAGCTCGTGATCTGCAAGCTGCTCAAGCATATTGAAATACAGCGAACCGTTTTCCTCCGGGTTCCACCAGCGCAGCGGCGCGCCGCCGTAGGCGCTCATGACGATGCCGATGGGGTAGCCAAGCTCCCGCTTGAGGAGCTTCGCAAAGTGCAGCCACGGCGTATGGCCGGGGTTGTGGTTCTCAAAGTGTCCCTGATGGACAGAGCCGGTCGTCTCGCCCAGCGGATGCGTCGCCAGATCCCAGACGCCGGAATCGCGCAGCAGATGCACGCCAAGCTCCGGCGCGTCCTCTACCGGGTTCTTTGCGCGTCCGGCGGCGTTGCTCTGCCCGGCGACGACGAACACGTCGCCGACGCCGATGTTGTGGATCATATCGCCCCGCGTTGAGGACAGACCGTCCCAGCCCTGATATTCCATATAGGTCTCTACGCGGTACAGTCCGCCCGCCGGGACGCGGTCAAACGTGACCGACCAGCGGCCGTCCGCGTCTGTCCGGCAGACGGTCCACGGGCAGACGCTCTCGCCGCTGCTTTCCAGCGCGATGCGGGCCTTGACGGTGATCGAGCCCTCCGGTACGGCGGAGAATTCCAGCGGCAGCTCAAAGCTCTGCCGGACGCGGTGCGCCGTGCCGGAAAGGCGGATAACGGCGAAGCCCTGCTCGTTTTGCTGGAAGATCTGCCAGGGGGAAGCGCCGCGTTCAATGACGACGCCCTTTTTCAGTTCAGAGCCGTGCAGCTGCATATCTGTTTCTCCTGTCTGTCAAAAGATCGCCGCAGCCTCTTCCAGCTGCGCCCGGCGCTTCACGCCCAGCAGCACGCACTGGACGGCGGGCTGCCGCAGCGCCCAGGCAAGGGCGTACTGCGTCATGCTCTGCCCGGCGGCCTTCGCTTCGGCCTCCACGCGCGCAAGCGTCGCGTAGACCTCGTCCGTCATGGGCTTCATCCAGTCGGGCTTTTCTGCTGCGCGGCTGCCTGCGGGCGGCTGCTGTCCGGCGTGATATTTTCCGGTCAGAATGCCGCCCTGCAGCACCTGATAGGGGATCACGCCGATGCCCTCCTGCGCGCACAGCGGCAGAAGCGCGTCCAGCGCGCCGGTGTTGAGCAGGCTCAGCGGCGGCTGGCACATACTGGGCAGCGGGATATTTTCCTCGCGCGCTGCGGCAAGCAGCGCGGAAAGCTGCTCCGCAGAATAGTTGCTTACGCCCCAGGTCCGGATGGTGCCGGCCTTCAGCTCCTCACCGATGGCGCGGGCAATCTCGCCGGGTGCAGTGTTGGGATCGTAGCGGTGCAGATAGTACAGATCAATATAATCAGTGTTCATCCGGCGCAGGCTGCGGCGCAGCTGGACGCGGATGGCCTCGGGCGAGGTGTTTTCGTCGACGGGGGTATCGCCGACCTTCATGCCGAGCTTCGTCGCGACGACGAAGTCCGTCCGCCGTCCGGCGACGGCCTTGCCGACAATTTCCTCGGCCACGCCGCCTGCAGAGCCTGCGAAGCGGTTGTAGCCCTCGTACATATTGGCCGTGTCGATGAAATTGACGCCAAGCTCCGCCGCGTCATGCACCAGCCGGATCGCGTCCGGCTCGGCGACGGGGCTGCCGAAGGTCATGGTGCCGAGGCACAGACGGGAGACGGAAATGCCGGTTCCCGGTAAAGTTGTAAACTGCATAACAGGTTCCTCCTGTGAAAGTAGAGACGTCAGGACATGGACGCGGCAAGCGCGTTCAGCCCGTCCAGATCGGCCAGCAGCTCCTGCAGCAGCGGCTCCGGCATGGAGCCGGGCTGCCAGACGGCGGGGGCGCGGAAGCATTTTTCCGCATAGCCGAGACTGCGCATCAGCTCCTGAAATGCGTTCAGAATGCCGAACTGCCAGCCCTTGCGCAAAAACTCCGTATAGGCCGTCTGCAGCCGGTTCAGCTCCGTGCAGCGGCCTGCCTGCGCAAGCGTCCAGAGCTTGCAGTAAAACTCCGGCAGCAGATTGATCCACGTGCCGATGGAGCCGTCCGCGCCGTAGAGAAGGCCCGGAACGACCATTTCGTCAAGGCCGGTATAGACGATCTTCTCCGGATAATCCGCCTTGATGCGGCGGATCAGGAAGATGTTCCAGTCGCTGACCTTGATCCCGGCCACGCCGGGCAGATCCAGCAGCTGCCGCAGCTGGTCATAGTCTGCCGAAACGTGCGTCAGACCGGGAATGTAATAGATGAAGACCGGCGCCTGCGCGGCCAGCGCGGTGTAATACGCAACCGTTTCGCTCCAGCCGCCCTGCGGCGGGACGGACGCGACCGCGTCCGCGCCCAGCGTCATCGCGTGCTCCGCCAGCTCCAGCGCGTGCCGCTGAAGCGTCTGGCCGACATGGACGATGGTCCTGCGTCCGGCGGCCCTTGTCTGCGCGATGGTCAGCTCCGCTGTCCTGCAACGCTCGGCGAACGTCAGACGGCTGCCGTCTCCGGTGCCGCCGCAGACATAAAAGCCGGTGATGGGCGCGCGCAGCAGCCGCGCCAGATTTTCCTGCAGGCTGTCGTAATCGACGCCCTCATTCGATGTGCAGGGCGAAACAACGGGGCAGACGATCCCGCGAAGCGCTGTAAAATCAGCCAAATCCGATTCCTCCCGGCGCTCAGCCGCGCAGCTCTTCAACGGCGGAGATCAGACTGGAGCACAGTGTGTCGATGACAGTGTCGTCCATGCCGCACCACCACGGGAAGGAGAACGAGCCGTCCCACCACTTGTCGAGCACGGGGCAGTCAAACTCGCCGCAGCCCTTGCGCTGGAACAGCGGATAGCGGTACAGCGGATAATACTGCACGATGCAGCGGATGCCGTATTTCTTCGTCATCAGATCGAGCAGATCATCGCGCGTTTTGCCGCAGGCGCTGCCGTCATAATGCATGATGTACTGGTGCACGACATAGCGGCCGTTTTCCGGGCAGCGGGAGAAGGAGATCTCAGGCAGACCGGCAAGCTTTTCGCGGATCTTGCGGTCCTGCTCGATCAGGGTGTTGTTGTTGGCGATGACGCTCTTGAGCTCCTCCGTGCCCAGCGCGCACTGCGCTTCGCCGATGCAGAAGTTCTGCGGCCAGCGGTCGTCCAGGAAGCTGTCGACGCAGCTCATGGCCGGGGACCAGTAGCGCTCACGGTCAGCCGGATACGCGCAGCAGCCGTTGTGCCGGATGCCGGGCGCGGCAGCGGCGTCCGCGTCGTCTGCGCAGACGAACATACCGCCCTCGCCGAGCGTCGTCATGGTCTTTGCGGAGTGGAAGCTGAAGCAGCCGAAATCGCCGAACGTGCCGACGTGCTGGCCGTCAATGCGGCAGTCGAGCGCCTGCGCGCAGTCCTCCACGACCTTCAGACCGTGCGCTCTTGCGATGGGGACGATCTTTTTCATGTCGCACGGCATACCGAGCAGGTGCACGCAGACCACAGCCTTCGTTTTGGGCGTGATCTTGCGGGCGATATCGTCCGGGTCGATGGTCCAGGTATCCGGGTTGATGTCGGCCCAGACGATCTTTGCGCCCAGATCGCCGAAGGGGATCGCGGAGGCGCAGAAGGTATAGGCGGGGATGATGACCTCGTCGCCAGGCTGGATATGGCAGAAGATCGCGGCCATTTTCAGCGCGCTTGTGCAGTTATTGACGGCAAAGGCGTGCTTCGCGCCGGTAAAGGCGCAGAAGGCCTGCTCAAACTCGACCATGTATTTGCCCTGCGTCTGGCCGCAGGCCTCACGCATGACCTTGACGACTGCGTCGATCTCTGCTTCTGTATAGGGATGCTGCATGGCGGGGCAGGTCACGCGGAAGCCGTCAACGGCGCCGCGGCCGGATGCATCACCGAGCATAGTTTTGTTGGACATGGAACATTACCTCCTGAGTGCGGAAAAATAGTGGATAAGAAATTTGGATAGGCATCAGGCAGCCGTCGTGCCGGCCTTCTGATGGTCAAAGCCCGTGTGCGGGCGCAGGATGCGCGCGGGTGTGCAGGGGGGAATGCCCCCCTGCACATCGGAAATGGAATGTGGTTAGCCGCCGTAGGTGGTGCGGGCGGTCGCGACAGCGTCGTTGATCATCGTTTCGAGCTCGGCTGCACCGGCAGCTTCATAAGCGGCGGCATAGTCGCCCCAGGAAGCGTCGATGTCCAGCTGACCGCCGATGAACTGGGTCAGATACTCATTGGTGATGGTCGTGAGCTGGTTGATGATATCGGTCGCCTCTGCGGGCAGCGCGACCATGTTATAATAGGCGGGCAGGGGCTGCACGACCTCGTTGACAAAGCCGGAGATGGTGTCTTTGGCCTTGCTGACGAGCGCGGCGTCCTCTTCGGTCGCCCAGGAGTTGGAGAAGTCAACGGGATGGGAAACGGCGTCCCACCAGCTCTGGTTCTCAAAGTCGCAATAGTACTCGACACCGCTGAACATATAGCTGAACCAGACATACTTGCAGCGGCCGTCGCCGTAGCCGTATGCGCCGTCGATCGCAGACCAGTAATCGGAGCCGACGCTGGTGTTGAACTCGCCGTTCACGCAGTTATGCAGCAGATCCTGGCCTGCGTTGGAGGCAAGGAACTCGACCAGATCGAGAACACGGTCGGGATACGCGCAGGAGGTGGGGATAAAGTAGTGGGAGTTGATCCACGTGCCGGTGGAGTAGGTCTTGCCGTAGCTGCCGTTGGAGGTCAGAGCCTGACCGACGGCCAGATCGTCGATGGAAGCGTCCGGATGGACGGCGAGCCATGCGCTCTTGAAGAAATCGCGGAACTGGCCGGGATAGCCGAAGCCGAAGTTCACAGCGCCCAGCGTACCGTTGCCGAAATCGGCATACGCGTCGTCAAAGTCGCCCTTGACGCCGATGTTGGCGTCAAGACCGCCGTTCTTATAAAGCTCAGCCAGCTGCTTGACGACGGCCTTGCTCTGCTCGGAGACGGCGCTCACGGTCCAGTATTCGCTGTCCGTGCCGGCCTCGCCGGAGAGGATGGTGCCGGTGCCGGCGCCTTTGGGAACGGTGATGCTGGTGCCCTGCGGCAGAGCCAGCGTCGCGTCGATCTCGTTCCAATTGGTGAGCTTGTCGTTGCGCGGCCACCAGCCGACATAACCGGCGGAGCCTGCGGCCTCGCAGTAGGTCAGGAACTCATCGACCGTTGCGGGGACCTTGCCCTCGTTGACCTCGTCAAGGATGGCCTGGTTGTAAACGGGAACGCCGCCGAAGGAGGGATCTGCAAAGGCGGCCACGGAGTAGATGGCGTAGGAGGCGGTCTCATCGCCGGTGTAGAGCTTGTTGTACGCCTTCCATTCCTCGCTGTTCATCATCTTGTAGAGCGTGGGATAGCGGTCGGGATCGGCGTTGACGATCTCGCCGAGGTTGGTGACGAGGCCGTCCTGCACCCAGCTGGCGATTTTGTCGCTCTCGCCCCAGGTCGGGAACAGATCGGGGGCGCTGCCGGTGAAGAGCTCGGTCTGCATACGGTCGTCGAAGCCGTCCGTGCCGGTGTCATATTCCAGCGTCACGCCGACGGCCTGCTCGATGGCGGCCTTGATGGGGTCGTTGGCATAGCCGTCGAGATCGTCGAGGTTGTTGCCGAACTGGGCAAAGCGGATGTTGACCGTTTCGCGCGTGTCGGCGGGTTCAGCCGGGGTGGAATCCTCAGGGGTGGTGTCAGTTGTCTGCGCAGGCTCCGTGGTGTCAGCGGGGTCCGACTGCGCGGGCTGCTTGGCGCAGCCGGTGAAGCAGGCCATGACCATGACCAGCGCCAGAAGCAGGCAGAGCAGGGTGGTGTACTTTTTCATTGTGATCCTCCTTAGTTTTTATAAAACCGCGCGGTTCCCGCGCAGAGTTTCAAGATCATTCCTTCACGGCGCCGAGCGTCATGCCCTGCGTGAAGTACGGCTGGATAAACGGGTAGATGATGATAATGGGGAGCGTCGCGCAGATGATCGTCGCCATGCGCAGCGCCATGGGAGGCGGCAGCGTGAAGCCGAGGCTGGCCGCGCCGTTGCGCACCTGATTCATAAGGCTCTTGTCCGTCAGCATCCGGTGCAGCACCCACGCGAACGGCTGCAGCTTCGTCTTGTTGCCGATGAACATCATGTAGCTGTAATAGTCGTTCCAGTTGATGACCGCGATAAACAGCGTCACAGCCGCGATCATGCCGCGCGAGAGCGGCATGACGATGCGGAAGAAAATGCCGACCTCGTTGCAGCCGTCGATCATGGCGGCGTCCTCCAGCTCGCGGGAGACGGAGAAGGAGAAATAGTTCCGCATGATAATGAAATAGGAGATATTCAGCGTACCGGGCAGGACCATGACCCAGAAGTTCCCGGTCAGGTGGAGCGATTTGTAGAGCATATACTGCGGGATGAGGCCGCCGGCAAAGAACAGGTTGAAGACCACAAGCGCGTTGATGAGCTTCATGCCGCGGATGTGGACCTTGCTGACGGCGTAGGCCATGGCGGACGTGACCAGCACGGAAAGCGCGGTCGCCAGAACCGTCTTGACGGCGGAGACGAGCAGGCTGTTTGTATAGACCTTGGTGCTGAAGATCTGAATATAGTATTGCAGATCGATGCCCTTGAACCAGAGCATCAGACCGCCCTTGACGTATTCCTCATACGGCATGACCGATGCGACCAGGCAGTACCAGAGCGGGTAAAAGCACAGCAGGCCGAACGCGACGCAGAAGATCGTCACGGCCACGTCGTAGAAGTTAAAGCCCAGCCGCATGAACATACTGCGGCGCAGGGAAGCGGGTTTCTTTTTCATGCGCGGCCCTCCCTTTAGAAAATGCCCATGATATCGAGCTTGGAAACGAACTTGTTGGTGATCAGCACGACGATCAGGCCAAGAACCTGCAGAACCAGATTGATCGCCGTGGAAAGCTCGAAGGACGTGCCGCCGCCGAGGCTGATGCGGTAGATATACGTGGAGAGCACATCGCCGGTGGAGAGCACATAGTTGTTGTACAGATTGTAGATCTGGTCAAAGTTCGCGCTGAACAGGCTGGACAGATCCAGGATCAGCAAAATCACGATGGTCGGCAGGATCGCGGGGATGGTGATGTGCAGCATCATCTGCAGCCGGTTGGAGCCGTCCATCTTCGCCGCCTCGTACAGAGCCGGGTTGATCGTGGACATGGACGCGAGATAGACGATCGTGCCGTAGCCCGCGTTCTTGATAATGTTGGAGATCACGACGATCGCGCGGAACAGATCGGGCCGCGTCAGGAAATTGATCGGCTCGCCGCCGAAAAACGTGATGACCTGATTGATCACGCCGCCGCTGCTGCCGGAGGAAGACGGGTATTCCAGAAACACCTGCACCAGACCGGCAAAAATGACCCAGGACAGGAAATACGGCAGATAGGCCGCCGTCTGCACGCAGCTTTTGACCTTTTTCAGGCGCAGCTCATTGAGCATGAGTGCGAGGAAAATCGTGAACGTCGTCTTGAATACGATGTTATAGCCGTTGATGATCAGCGTGTTTTTTGCCGCGCGCCAGAAATTGGCGTCGGCGATCATCTCGCGGAAATGCTCAAGACCGACCCACGGCGAGCCCCAGATGCCGAGATTTGCGTGATAGTCCTTAAAGGCCAGCTGAATGCCGTACATGGGGCCGTAATTGAACACGATCATAAAGACAAAGCCCGGCAGGACAAGCAGATATAAGAACCAGTAGCGCTTCAGATAGGCCAGCAGCTTCTGGAATCGGGTGCGCTGACTGCGGACACCGGGGACGTCAGGCGGATTACGCATAGGACCACTCGCTTTCGAAAATTAGTAATAATTAAATGAGGAAATGGGCGGAACGCCCCAATCCGAAATGATCAAAGAAGAAAAAAGGATTGATATTTTCTTCTTTTTGTAGTAGTATAGCAACAGAAACGATGCAAGTCAATAGACACATTTCATAATATTTGATTGGATTATTATTCGTTTACGACTAAAAAATTCGCATATTATTAGTAATATTTAAAAAACAATACGTGCAGACAGGAGTGCGAAGCATATGACAAAGAAGCTTGCCTTTCTCGGCTACGGCCTGCGTTCGAAAACCATGCTGCAGGCCTTCCGGGAGATCGAGGCGGATATTTCCGTCGCCGCAGTCGCGGACCCGCGCTGGGAGCAGATCAAAGAGGAAAATGCCGGAGATCCGCTGTTCGCTGAAGCGCGGTATTTTGAAAACGCGGACGCGCTGCTGGGGAGCTGCGAACCGGACGGCGTATTCATCGGCACGCGCTGCCCGCTGCATACGCCGCTGGCGGTCGAGGTCCTGAAGCGGGATATCCCGCTGTTTCTGGAAAAGCCCGTCTGCATCAGCGAAGCGCAGTACCGGACGCTGCGTGAGGCCGCAGAGGGAAAGCTGGACCGGGCCGTCGTGTCCTTCCCTCTGCGCGTGGCGGATATCACCGTCCGCCTGCGGCAGCTGGTCGAAAGCGGCGCGCTCGGGCGCGTCACCATGGTGCAGGCCGTTAACAATGTGCCCTACGGCAGCGTGTACTATCACAGCTGGTACCGCAACCCGAGCCTGACCGGCGGGCTGTTTTTGCAGAAAACGACGCATGATATCGACTATATCTGCCACGCCGCCGGGCTGACGCCGAAGCGTGTCTTCGCGCACACCGAGAAGCTCTATTATAAAGGAGACAGGCCCGCCGGGCTGCACTGCCCCGACTGTCCCGACTACCGCACCTGCGTGGAGAGCAGCTATGTCGTCGGCAAGCTGCGCGGCGAGGACGTGCAGGGCGATTGCTGCTGCTTCGCCGTGGATACCGGCAACGAGGACGTCGCCTCGGCCATGTTCCTGTGCGAAAGCGGCGCGATCATCAGCTATAATCAGAACTTTACCGTCAAGCGCACGGCGGCCAGACGCGGCTGCCGCATCATCGGAACAAAGGGCAGCGCCGAGTTTGATTTCTATACCGGTGTCATCCGCCATGACGACTATGCATTCGACCAGACCGCGACGATCCAGATCCGGCCCACCGGCGGCAACCACTTTGGCGGCGACCGGCGGCTGGCGCAGGATTTTATGAACCTTTTGGCGGGGGGAAAGCCGTCGTCGGATCTTTTGGGCGGTCTGCGCAGCGCGGCGTGCTGTCTGGCGGCAAAACGCTCTGCTGAGACGGGCTGTCTGACCGAGATTCTGCTGTGAGGAATGCATATATGGAACTGATTCTGACGCTGGACGTCGGCACGACGTCCGTAAAAGCCTGCCTGTTTGACCGTCAGCTCCGGCAGACGGCGCTGACGAGCCGGGAATATGCTCTGCAAACGCGCGGCGTGTGCGCCGAGGTGGAGGCGCAGGTGTATCTGGACGCGGCAGCACAATGCATCCTGTCGCTGCCCGCCGAAGCGCGGGCGAGGGTCTGTGCCGTCGCGCTGACGACGCAGGGCGAAACGCTGCTCTGCGTGGACAGGCAGGGAAAGGCCCTGCGGCCCGCGATCGTCTGGCTGGACAGCCGGGCGGAGGCGCAGGCGGCGCGGCTTGCCGCCGCGCTTGACCGGCAGCGCTTTTACGAGCGCACCGGCCTGCCGGAGCTGAGCGGCGCGCTGCCGCTGGCGAAGCTGCTCTGGCTGCGGGAGCAGGAGCCGGAGCTTTGGGCGCAGACGGACAAGTTCCTCCTGCTGGAGGATTATCTGATGCTTTGGCTCACGGGCCGGGCAGTCACGGAAAAATCGCTGCTGACCTCCACCGGGTATTTTGACCTGCAAAGCGACGATTACTGGGACGAGGCGCTCGCGCTGGCAGAGCTTGACCGGACGCGCCTGCCGCAGGCGCTTGCGTGCGGCAGCATTGTGGGGCCGGTTCTGCCGGAGGTGGCGGAAGCGCTGGGATTGCCTGCCTCTGCCTGCGTCGTGACCGGCGCGATGGATCAGACCGCCGCGGCGCTGGCCGCAGGCTGCACCCGCCCGGGCACGCTCTGCGAGACGACGGGCACGGCCATGGTCGCCGCCGCGTTTACGGCCCATCCGCAATTTTCCGAAGACTATCATGTGACCATCTACCGCCATGCCATGCCGGGCGCGTATTTGTATCTTCCCATCAGCAACACCATCGGCATGAGCCTGCGCTGGTTCCGCGACGAATTCTGCCGCGATCTGGACGGCGGCTATGCTGCGCTTGACCGGCTGGCGGAGCAGGTGCCGCCCGGCGCGCAGGGCGTGACATTCCTGCCGTATCTGGCCGGGTGCGTCGATCCCGACAATCTGCCGGAGGCCTCCGGCGGCTTTTACGGGCTGCGGCTGTCCAGCACAAGAGCCGCCTGCGCCCGTGCGATTCTGGAGGCAGCGGCCTTCCAGCTGCGCGATTTTCTGAATATGCTGTCTGCGCTCGGCTGCACGGCGCAGACCGTGACCTCGCTCGGCGGGGGAGCGGGGAGTGCGCTTTGGATGCAGATCAAGGCGGATGCCTGCCGCCGCCCGTTCCACACGCTCTCCACGGTGCAGGCCACGTCGCGCGGCGCGGCCATGCTGGCCGCAGGCGCACTTGGCTGGGCGCTGCATGATGCGGAGGAGCAAACCGTCTATCAGCCGCAGGCGGAAACCGCCGATGCGTATGAAGAAGCCTACGCGGCCTACCGGCGCGTCTATGAGGCGCTGTATTTGCAGAAAGGATGAGAGACATGACACAGAAAAAACCGAGACTTGGCGTTCTGGCTCTGATGCTGGAGGACTATCTGCCGCTGTTTCCTGGCATCGACCGGGCGCAGACGGCGTATGTAAACGAGGTTCTGGACGGCCTGCGGGACGCGGCGGAGTTCGTTTTCCCGCACGCAGCTATGAACCGGGCGCAGATCGAGTCGCTCGTGGCGCAATATAATCATGAGAAGCTGGATGGAATTCTGATCCTGCTGCTGACCTATTCGCAGGGGGCGTATCTGGTGCGTGCGCTGGAGGAGAACCACCTGCCGCTGGCCCTTGCCCTCATCCAGCCGGAGCAGACCGTCCGGCCGGACTTTATCGAGTGGGACTATACGGTCAATCAGGGCATCCATGGCAGTCAGGATCAGGCGAACGTCATGACGCGCATGGGCGTCAACTGCGTCTATTACGCCGGGAACCGCTGCGACGGCTCGTTTGTGCGGTTCGTCGCGGATTTTGGCCGCGCGGCCATGACCGTGCGCGACATGAAGCGGATGCGCATCGGCGTGATCGGCAAGCTGCCCGGCATGGGGGACGTCATTACCGACGATATGGCGATCTACCGCTTCCTGGGGCCGGAACTGGTCTATGACTCTATCGGGACCGTCCGCCGCTTCTGCGCCGAGGTCGAAGCGGGTGCGGTAAAGGCGCAGATGGACGCGGACCGGGCCGTTTTTGAGCTTGATCCTACGCTGGACGAGCCGACGCATGCAGAGGCGGCGAGGATGTATCTGGGCCTCAGGGCCTATCTGCAGTCCGGCGGCCTGTCCGGCTATACGCTGCACTACGGCGAATGCGGCGAGGATGGCCGTTTTACGCAGCTGCCGCTGCTTGCGGCGTCAAACCTGCTGGCCGACGGCTATGGCTACGCCGCCGAGGGCGATTCCACCGCCGCCGTGCTGGTGGCGGCCATGCAGACGCTCTGCGGCGCGGCGGGCTTTACGGAAATGTACATGATGGACTTCAAACGCGAAGCGATCCTGATGTGCCATCAGGGCGAGGGCAACTGGCGGCTCTGCCGCGCCGACCGCCGCCCGTATCTGAAAAACAGAGTCCTGTCCGAGGGCGGGCTTTCCAATCCGCCCACGCCGATCTTCACGCCGGAGCCGGGCCGCGCGTGCATCCTGTCGCTGACGCATCTGACGGCGGACCGCTTCCGGCTGGTCTGCGCGCCGGGCGAGATCCTGCCGGACGCGGATCTGCTGCACGTGGATATGCCGTATCTGTTCTTCCGGCCGGACAGCGGCGTGCGCAGCTGCGTGACGTCGTGGCTCGAACAGGGCGGCACACACCACGAGGCGCTCGTCCTGGGCGACCGGCTCGACCGCATCCGCCTGTTCTGCCGCCTTTGGAATGTTGAATTTGTACAGCTGTAAGAGCATAAGGGGGAACCGATATGATCAAAAATTTCAGCCGCAGTTTAGAGTCGCTTCTGGGCGCGGAGTATACCTCTGCCGTTTGCCGCGCACGCGCGGCGCTGACCGGAGAATCGGAGCAGGCGCTTGTGAAGCTCGCGCAGGAGCCGGTCGAATTTTATCCGGATCCGTTTGCCGCGCGTCAGGAGATTCTGATGGAGCAGGTCGGGCGGCAGCTCTGCCCGCCCGCGCAGGCCGTCTCGGCAGAGCCGGGCGCGCCGACCGATAGCTTTGCCGCCGCACAGCACTATGCCCCCGCGCCGCTCAGCGCGCTCGGCTGCTTCCGCCTCGGCGAGGACGGACGGCTGTATTTTGCCGGAAAGAGCGAGCACTATCACATTCCGCTCGGCCACGGCTTCCCGGGCTACGCGCTGCTGGACAGGGCGCACGCGCTTGGCATTCCCAATGCCACGCATAATAATACGCGCGGATATATCACGCGCCTGCTCGAACGCCGCCTGATCGCCGCAGCCAACGGCCGTCCCATGGACGAGCCGCTGCCACAGACGCTTCTGCAGGCGCGGCAGCCCGGCGTTCTGAACCGCGTGCTCAATCTGGAAACGGGCTCTTTGGCAGTGGAGGCGGCGCTCAAGATGATGCTCAGCCGCTTTGACACGCTGGACGGCTCCGCGCCCGCGTATGCCGATCGCATCCCGGTGTTCCTCGTCATGGCGGACAACGACGGCGGCGTGACCGCCGGATACCACGGCACGACGATTCTGGCCCAGATGCTGCGCGGCCTGTGGCCGTCGCTCGCGGAAAAATGCAAAGACGCACTGCGCGTCGAGTCTGTCGCGATCAACGATCCCGAAAGCTTCCGCAGCGCCATCGAGCGCTGGAACACGCCGCCCTATAAGACGGCGGGCTTCTGCCATGAGCTGATCATGATGAATTACAGCGGTACGCGTCTGGATCAGGCATATCTGACCGGGGCCTACCGCCTGTGCCGCGAAACGGACACGCCCGTGCTCTGCGACGAAATCCAGTCCAGCGCATGGTACGATACGCTCTTCCTGTTCCGCAAATACGGTCTGCAGCCGGACTTCGTCTCCATCGGCAAGGGCTTCCCCGGCGGCCTGTATCCGGCCAGCCGCCTGCTGGTCAGCGGCGCGTTCGACTGCCTGAGCCAGTTCGGCGCGCTCGTCACCAACGGACAGGAAGAGCTGGCAAGCCTTGCGTATCTCGTCACGATGGAATTTGTCAGCCATAACGGCGCGCATATCGAAGCGGTCGGCAAGACCTATCACGATGCGCTGCGCCAGCTTGCCGCGCGCCATCCCGCGCTTTGCAGCGGCGCGGAGGGCGACGGGCATATGAGCGCCCTGTGCTTCCATCAGGTGCCGGACGCGGCGGCCTTCGCCGCGCGGATGAACCGCGAGTTCTGCGTCGACATCAGCGCCCAGACCTACAAGGCCAACTGCCGCCCCGTCGCGCTGACAAAGCTGCCGCTGCTGGTCACGGAGCCGATGGTGGGGAAGCTGATCGCGTGGATGGAGCAGTGCCTGTCCGAAATGGAGGGCTGAGCGTGGAGAAGACCATCAAATTCGGCGTCATCGGCTGCGGGCTGATGGGCCGGGAGTTTGCAAGCGCCTCCATGCGCTGGCTGCATCTGCAGACCGACCTGCCGCGCCCACAGATCATCGCCGCGTGCAGCCGGACGGACAAAAGCCTCGACTGGTTCCGGCGCGTGCCAGACACGCGGTATTTTTACCATGATTATCATGAGCTTCTGGAAAATCCGGAGGTCGAAGCCGTTTACTGCGCCGTGCCGCACGACCAGCACGCGCAGATCTATACCGATATCATCCGTTCCGGCAAGCATCTGCTGGCCGAAAAGCCGTTCGGGATCGATCTGCCCGCCTGCCAGCAGATCCTGAGCGCCATGCGGGAGCATCCGCAGGTCTTTGTCCGCTGCTCGAGCGAATTTCCGTATTACCCCGCCGCGCAGCAGCTCTTCCGCTGGTATCAGGAGGGCTTCTTCGGCCGCGTGATCGAGGCACGCTTCACCATCAAGCACGCGTCGGATATGGACCTGAGCAAGCCCATCAACTGGAAGCGGCAGCTGAAGACCAACGGCGCGTATGGCTGCATGGGCGACCTCGGCATCCACACCCAGCACCTGCCGTTCCGGCTCGGCTTCCGGGTCGATTCCGTGAGCGCGCAGCTGGCCAACCTCGTCCCGCAGCGGCCCTGCGGCGACGGCTTTGCGCCCTGCGAGACATATGACAACGCGATTTTGCTCTGCGGCGCGCACAATGCGGCGGGCGACCGGTTCCCGATGGTGATGGAAATGAAGCGCATGGCCCCCGGCTGCACCAATACGGTGGAATACGAGATCTACGGGCTGGACGGCTCTGCGAAATTTTCCACAGAGGACGCAAACGCCGTCTGGTACACGCGCAATCAGGGCCGGGAGCAGGCGTGGAGCCGCCTGATACTGGGGCAGAGGACACTCTTCCCAGTCATCACCGGCGGCATTTTCGAGTTTGGCTTTTCCGACGCCATGCTGCAGATGTTCGCGGCGTTTATCGCCGAACTCTGCGGCGAACCGTGCGCGTTCGGCTGCTTCCGGCCGGACGAGGCGCTTTTGAGCCACCAGCTGCTCACCGGCGCGCTGCGGGCCTATGAAACGGGAAGCGTCGTCCGGCTTGACTGACGCGGAAGGAGGCGGTATGATGGACATATCTTCGGCCCCGCACGCGGCGGATGCCGAGCACCGCATGATCTACGAGCCTGCGGACGCCTTGGGCTTTACGGCGTGGACGGACTGCTTCGACTATCAGAACGGGCGGCTTGGACTGTCCTTTAAGGAGATCCGCCGGGCGCATGACGCGGCCTTTGTGCCGCCGAGACTGGAAATGGGCGAGGCCATCGGTGCGCCGGTGTCCTATTGCTCGGCGGAATGCGGCAGTGCGGATACCGTCTCGGAGCGCGTCTATATGGCCTCCGACGACGGCGGGGAACATTGGTACGAGACGGGCAGGTGCCCGCTGGCCGAAGGCTCGTTTCTGAACGCGGGCTTTGCCGACGGGCGGCTGGTCGGGCTGGACGTGGGCCGCGTCAACGCCGCGCGCACCGGCTGGTGCGACTATATTGCCGTCCGGGAAAGCACGGACGGCGGCAGCACCTGGACGGAAACGGCCCGTCTGCTGGAGGGCTGCGCCGTCTATCTCTGGCGGCTGCGCCGCCTGCGCGACGGTTCGCTTCTCGTGCTTGCCAGCTTCTACGGCACGCCGTGGGGCATTGGCTGCGAACGCGCAACGCGCAACACCATGCTTCCCGGCGAAACGTATCTCAATAAGATCCAGACCTTTTTCCTCCATAGTCCCGACGGCCGGAGCTTTTCGGGGCCGCACTATGTCCTTCCGGGCATCGGCGCGCATGAGTACGACGCGGCAGAGCTGTCTGACGGACGGCTTCTGTTCGTGGCGGGCGACGTGCAGGGCACGCCGGTCGGGCGGCAGCTCGTCCGCCGCTCGGCGCAGGGCTTCATCAACGGGCCGCTGCTGCCCATCGGCGCGGGCGCTCCGCCAGAGCCTGCGAAAAATCCGCAGGGCGGCTTCGTCCCGGAAAGCATCGTGTGCCTGCCGGGCGATGTTCTCGTCGGTGCGCGGCGCGGCAAGCCCTTCAGCTGCTCCGGCGATCTCGGCCAGACATGGACGGTGATCGAGGGCGCGGGAAACGGACTCTATCAGCCGTGCATCCGCCTGCTGCCGGACGGACGCGCTGCGGCCTTCGGCCACTGCGGCGCGGACAGCGCGGTCGGGCAGACGCGCATGGCGATCGCCGCCGATCTGTTCCGGCTGGACGGCGCGCCGCCTGCGGGGTGTGAGCTGTCTCTTGAACGCGTGCTTTCTGCGGACGGGAGCCATTACGGCAACACATATACGGCGCGGCTGACCTGCAAGGGAAGTCCTGTCGCCGGGCGGCAGATGACGTTCCGCGTTGTACCGTTCTGGACGGAGGACGGAGCGGTCAATACCCTTGCGCAGGAGCAGGCGCCGATCAGGCTTTCCGCCGTGACAGACGCGGACGGCCTCGCCAATGCGGCCTTTCCCGCGTTTGACGCTGTCCGGGACATTCACTTTGCCTACACCATCGACGCCTTTGCCGAAGCCGCGCCCGGACAGGCATCCTGCGTCAGTGCCAGCCGCTGTGAGCTTGCCATGACGCCGTACCGCCGCTGCCGTCACCCGTACCCGGCCTATTTTGCCGAAAACACCCTCTATCTGTCACCGGAGTTGGAAAAAGCGTTCCCGGACTGCCGCCGCAGGCTTGCGGAGGAAGCGGGACGGGATGTTCCCGCAGTTCCGGACGCGCCGCTTCGGCAGGCACTTTTGGATGCGGGCGTATTGCGGCAGACGGAGGACGGCCTCCGGTGGATCGCGCGCGTACACGGCGCGCAGGCGCTCGAGGCGGTGCTCCCACAGCCGGATGGCGACTGGTATATCTGAAATTCCGCGTATGCGCGGAACGCAAATTATAAACAGGAGAGAGCTGCTATGAAACTTGTAGTATTGGACGGTTATACGGAAAATCCCGGCGATCTGAGCTGGGCAGAGCTGGCCGCGCTTGGCGAGCTGACGGTCTATGACCGCACGTCGTATACCGAGTCCCCGCTGATCGCGGAGCGCATCGGCGACGCGGAGATCGTGGTCATGAACAAAACGCCGATCTCCCGCGCGACGATCGACGCGTGCCCGAATATCCGGCTGATCGCGGTGCTTGCGACGGGCTATAACGTTGTGGATTACAACTACGCGCGGGAAAAGGGCATCCCGGTCGTGAACGTGCCGGCCTACGGCACAGCGTCGGTCAGCCAGTATTCCATCGCCCTTCTGCTGGAGATCTGCCACCATATCGGCCATCACAGCGCGTCTGTCCATGCGGGCAATTGGGCCTCGAATCCCGACTGGTGCTATTGGGACTATCCGCTCATCGAGCTGGAGGGCAAGACTATCGGCATCATCGGCTTTGGCCGCATCGGCCAGGCGGAGGGCCGCATCGCGCGGGCGATGGGCATGCACGTTCTGGCATATGACGTCTATCCGAACGACGCCGGGCGCGCCATCGGCGCGTATGTCGATCTGGACACGCTGCTTGCGCAGTCGGACGTGGTGTCGCTGCACTGCAATCTGACGCCGGAGAACACCGGACTCATCAATAAAGAGATCATCGCGAAAATGAAGGATGGCGCGATCCTCATCAACAACGCCCGCGGCCAGCTGATCGTGGAGCAGGACGTCGCCGACGCGCTGAACAGCGGCAAGCTGGCTGCCGCCGGGCTGGATGTAGTCTACACAGAGCCGATCCGCCCGGACAATCCGCTCCTGACCGCGAAAAACTGCATCATCACGCCGCATATCTCCTGGGCCCCGAAGGAGAGCCGCCAGCGGATCATGGACGCCACGGCAGAAAACATCCGTGCCTTCCTCGCCGGAACGCCGCAGAACGTCGTCAATCGCTGAAGCGCTGAAAAACCCGCTGCCGCCTGCTCCGCAGGGACAGCGGGTTTTATGCGGCGGGGCTTTTGCTGCGCCTGCGTGCCGTTTTGCGGCGTTGCAATATTAACAGAAATATGGTATGATGTTCCCACTTACCGGAAGGGGGAACTGCTTTGCTTTATCTGCTGCTTGCACTGTTTACGGCGGCGATCGTCGCGGTCGATCAGCTGACAAAATATCTGGCTGCGGCCAATCTCGTGGGGAAGACCGTCACGCTCATCCCCGGCTGGCTCCAGCTGCACTACATCACGAACGACGGCATGGCGCTGAGCCTGCTGCGCGGCGCGCGGTGGCTGTTCGTGGTCATGACGGCGGTGTATCTCGCGGTCGTGATCTACGTGCTCGTGAAAAAATGGTTCAAAAAGTCGCCGGAGCTGTGGTGCATCGCGGCCATCACCGGCGGCGCGATCGGCAATTTCATCGACCGCATCTCCACCGGCCTTGTCATTGACATGATCTGCATCCCGTGGTTCTCCACGTTCAACGTGGCGGATCTGTTCATTACGTTCGGCGCGCTGGTCCTTGTGGTCTATATTCTGACGAAGGACAAGGAGCTGCTGGCCGACAAGCCGAAGGAGCAGAAGAAACCGCATGACGCTGACGATTGACAGAGACGGCGAACGGCTCGACAGCGCGCTCAGCCGCCTCGTGACGGAGCTGACCCGCAGCCAGGCCCAGCGCCTGATCGAGCAGGGTGCGGTCACGCAGGCCGGAAGGCCCGTCAAAAAGAACGAAAAGCTCCCCGCCGGGACGGCGCTGGAGCTGGAAATTCCGGAGGTGCACGAAACGCCCATCGCGGCGCAGGACATTCCTCTGGAGGTCTGCTATGAGGACGCGGACGTGATCGTCGTCAATAAGCCCAAGGGGCTTGTCGTCCACCCGGCCCCCGGTCACGCAGACGGCACGCTCGTCAACGCACTGCTGGCCCACTGCGGCGACTCCCTGTCCGGCATCGGCGGGGAAAAGCGCCCCGGCATCGTCCACCGCATCGATAAGGACACGTCCGGCCTCATCATCGCGGCCAAGAATGACTTTGCGCACGCCGCGCTGGCCGCGCAGCTGAAGGATCACAGTCTGGCCCGGACGTATGTGTGCATCGTCTGCGGCAAGATCAAAGACGATTCCGGCACCATCGATGCGCCCATCGGCCGCCACCCGGCCGACCGCAAGAAAATGGCCGTCACGGAGAAAAATAGCCGCAGCGCCGTGACGCACTGGCGCGTGTTGGAGCGATTTTCCGGCTATACGCTCGTCGAGTGCAGGCTGGAAACGGGCCGGACGCACCAGATCCGCGTCCACATGGCCTATCGCGGACACCCGATCCTGGGCGATATGGTCTACGGCCATAAAAAGCCCGAGCTGGGGCAGGACAGTCAATGCCTGCACGCAAAGGAACTCCGCTTCGTGCACCCGCGCACAGGACAGCCCGTAACCGTCTCCTGCGAGCTGCCGGACTATTTTACCGCGCTTCTGGAAAAGCTGCACGCAAGGGCTTGACATTCCAGTCCCGTTCTGCTACCATGATGCCATCTTCGAAATGAGGTCATTTCCGATGTACGTTTCCGTTATGTTCGCGTTTATCTTTACCTTTACTGGCTTGCAGTAAGGGTAATTTGTGATGCGCAGAAACGAAGTCAGGTTCGCAACGCGGCACAGATTACGCTGTGCCGCGTTTTTTGTTTGTATTTTCTGAAAGGATGGATATCGCTATGGAACTTTCTGATTACAGGTCACAGATCGACCGGATTGACGCGGAGCTTCTGCAGCTGTTTGCCGAGCGGATGCAGACGGCTGCGGGGATTGCATCATATAAAAAAGCGCACGGCCTGCCGGTTCTGGACGCCGGGCGGGAGCGCGAAAAGCTCGCGCAGATCGTAAAGGCCGCGCCGGAGGATCTGCAAGAGGAGGCCGTGAGCCTCTACCGGCTACTGTTCTCCCTCAGCCGCAGCTACCAGCGCGATCTGCTGGACGAAAAGACGGCGCTTCCGGCGCTTCTCAAAGCGGCGCTGGAGCAGACGCCGCAGCTGTTCCCGCCCACAGCAGCCGTTGCCTGCCAGGGCGTTGAGGGCGCGTATTCGCAGCAGGCCTGCGATAAGCTCTTCCAGCACCCGAGTGTGTTTTTCTGCGCGACATTTGACAAGGTTTTCTCCGCCATCGAGCAGGGCCTGTGCCAGTACGGCGTTCTGCCGCTGGAAAACAGCACGGCAGGCTCGGTCAACGCGGTGTACGACCTCATGCAGAAGCACAATTTCTCCATCGTCCGCAGCGTCCGCCTGCGCGTAGATCACAGTCTGTTGGCGCTTCCGGGCGCGAAGCTGTCCGAAATTCGCGAGGTCGTCTCGCACGGACAGGCGCTGGAGCAGTGCTCCGAATTTTTGAAGCAGCTGCCGAACGTGACCGTGACCCGCTGCGAAAACACGGCGGCGGCAGCCCGCATGGTCGCCGGAGCGGGACGGCGCGATCTCGCCGCCATCGCCTCGCCCGCCTGCGCGGAAATTTACGGCCTGCAGCCGCTGCAGGAGCGCGTGCAGAACGAGCACGGCAACTACACCCGCTTCATCTGCATCGCGGCCAAGCCCGAGGTCTATCCCGGCGCCGACCGGACGAGCCTGCTCGTCACGCTCTCCAACGAACCCGGCAGCCTCTATCAGGTGCTGGCCCGCATCTATGGCCGGGGCATCAACCTGACAAAGCTGGAAAGCCGCCCCATTCCAGGCTCGGACGACACGTTCCGGTTCTACTTCGATCTCGAAGCCTCCGTCTACTCACCGGAGCTGCCGAAGCTCCTCGGCGAGCTGGAATCCGTCTGCGAACACGTCTGCTACCTCGGCAGCTATTCCGAAACGGTTTGAGATAACCAAGATCAGTCTGAACACACGAAAAGGCTCTCCCTTGCGCGCAAGGGGAGCCTTTTGGCCATCCACATTATTCCATCATTTACTGCGACACCGTATACAGCGCGTAGAAATAGCCCTTCTGTTCCATCAGCTCGTCGAAGGAGCCGGACTCTGCGATGCGGCCGTCCTTCAGGACGAGAATGCCGTCATAGCGGCGCAGCGCCGCCTGCTCCAGCGTGTGCGTGACGACAATGCGTGTGACGCCGGACAGGGACAGGATATCGTCCGTGACCTGATGCGCCGTCTGCGCGTCCAGCGCGGCGGTGGCCTCGTCGGCCAGCAGGACGGACGCGTGCTTGAGAAGACTCCGTGCGATGGAAATGCGCTGCTTCTCCCCGCCCGACAGCCCGCTGCCGTTTTCGCCGCACAGATAATCCTCCCCGCGCTCGGCGATCAGCGTCGACAAACCGGAGAGCTCGATGGCCCGATCGACCTCTGCCGTTGGGAACTCACGGAACATTGTGATATTATTCCGGATCGAAGCGTTAAAAACAAAGACATTCTGCTGGATCATAGAAACAATGTCATATAACGATTCGCTGCTGATCTTTTTCACTTCATGCCCATCGTAACAGATCTTCCCGGAGTAATTCCCGTGGCTTGCCATAAGCAGATTCAGAAGCGTGGATTTCCCACTGCCGGATGCGCCCACAATAGCATATTTCTTTCCTGCATCAAAAGTGGTATTGATATCATGCAGAATGTCACAGCCTACTTCATAACCAAAGGTCATATGTTCCAATGTGATCCCGCAATTCAACTGCTTCGGAACGAGAGAACCTTCGTCCCGGACATGATCTTCCAGGGAATCAGCAAGCTTATCGATCAGTGCAGCTGCCGCCTTTCGGGATGCAAGCTGTTCCGGCAATTCGCGAATGGGGGTTATTACATACGCAGTCAAGTCAACAAAAAGGATCAATACACCCGGTGTGATCCCCCGGCCGGACAGAGCAAGCCACGCTCCGACTAAAAATGTCCCGAGCTGTGCGGTGACTCCGGCTGCTCCGGCCAACGTGCTGACGACCGTTACCTGCTTTCGCTTCTCGCATTTTGCCTGTTCCACTTCAGCATTGTTCTTTGAAAAAATTTTGAAAATTGCGGTTTCTGCTCTGAAACTTTTGATCACCGCAAACCCGCTTAAGCTGTCCTTTAAAGTAGCTGTTAATTCACTGTTTTTCTCGGATATTTTTCGCTCTGCTTTTTCGATGCGATTGCCAGTGATATAGGAAGCGCCTATGGGCAGAACAAAGAACAGGCAGGCAACGACGGTCATCATCGGACTGTATGCGATCATCATGATGAGAGCGCCGAGCAGCATGACAAGCGAGAACAGAATATTGAATTGCGCATCCAGATAGCTGTTTTCAATCGTTGCCGCATCATTGGAGAACGCAGATATGTAATTCGCGGTATTTTCAGCACCAAAGGCCGAGATGCTTTTTCTTGTCAGCTTACAGAATGCGTAATTCTTATATTGCTTCATCGCTTTTTCCATAAAGCACGGCTTGGAAAAGTAACTCGCAGTCTTCAGTAAGATGATCGCTGCAATGACGCTGAGAACGAACCAAAGCAGAGCAGACAATGCAAAGGAGCCGGGGACGCCGGACACAGCGTCGATCATTTGCTGGAGAACCCACGCGATATAAAGGTTCAGCGCGGAGGTGAGCAGGGACGAAAGGAGCGCGGCCGCAAATGCGATATGATTCTTTTTATAAAATTGTGCCGTATATTCTCTGCGTTTATTCTTCATTCTGAATCCTCATCCATCGTGTGAGCAGCATTGGTTCATCGCTGTCCGCAAGAATCGTATCAATGACATCCATGGCGGTACTGCCCATGTCATCATAGGCTGTTGCGGCTTCTGCTGCGGAAACAAACCGGATATTCCGTGCATCGTAATTCGGCTCCCGGTCAAAGGCAGTCGCGGCGACCTTCGCTTTTCTGAGACTGTCCGCAGCATCCTCCTTTTGCTCCAAACGCCAGAGCACATCCGCGCGGACCGCCCAAAGGGCTGCTTCGCTCTTGTCCAGATAGCTTCGCTTCTGCGGACACTTCAGCCCTGGATAAAACGCCAATGCCCAATCCAGTAAAAGCAGCGCGTTTTCATAGTCCCTCTGCTTGCAATATAGATTGAGATAGCCCATGACGATCTGCATATGGGTGACGGTCAGATCCAGCAGTGCGGCCGAAAGATACGGAAGCGCTCCTTTTGCGTCATTACAGGAAGATGCAAGCACCTCCCCGATCTTCGGATGATTGAGCCGGCAGGGATTGTTCTTCTTCAGGATCTCCAGACCTTTTTCGGTCTGTCCAAGGGAAATATACACCTGCGCCATTTCCAAATGAATGGATACCTCGCTGATCTCAGGGTCAGTATTCTGCCCGATCAGCAGGCAGGCATGGCGATACAGAGAAATTGCTCTTTCGGAATAAGCAGGGTTTTTCAGATACAGCCCCTTTACACGGTAGATCCTTGCGCTGCGATAGACGATCTCAAAGCAGTTCGGATACCGCTGCAGCGCTTTTTCTACATCGGATATCGCATCAACGGGATCGCTGCCATGAACATGATCTCTGTCATGAACATACTGCTTTAATCGTTCAATGACGCTTTCTCTGTCGTTGTTTCGAAGCTCATATCCAATGAGCACGTCCATGGATACCTGAAACAGGTCGGCCAGCTCGACGATGATCGCCAGCTCCGGCTGGGAAAGCCCCGCCTCCCACTTATAGACCGCGCCGGGCGTCACGCCCAGGCTTTCGGCCAGCTGCTCCTGCGTGAATCTGTGCTGCCTGCGCAGCGCGCGGATATTTTCCGCAAGTCTGATCTGCATATCCATCCCTCCCGATGCCTCTATCGTATCAGATACCGCGCCGGAATGAAACACACAATTCATATGATTCGGACGGAAAGCATCCATACCAATAGTATGGATTTTGGGCGGCACTGCAGAAAAACTTCCTGCGGTGCCGAGGTTCCCGTTGTTTTTTTGCCTGGAATATGGTATGATGAATAAAATTTTCATGCACGGTATGTGCAGGAACCGGGGTGGACATCCCGGAAAATACGGGTACAGGAGGTATTCTTATGAAGTTGTCCAGCAAAGCACTTGCATGCGGGCAGTCCCCCATGCGCAAATTCCATCCCTACGCAGTGGCAGCAGCGGCAGCCGGCAAGAAAATCTATCATCTGAATATCGGCCAGCCCGATATCCACACGCCGGACGCACTGTACGACGCGATCCACAATTTCCGCACGCCGGTTCTGGCCTATGCTGCCTCGCCCGGCATCCCGGAGCTGATCGAAGCTATCCGGAAGTACTATGAAAACATCGGCGTTGGACTGGACGAGTCTGACATCCTCATCACCACCGGCGGCAGCGAAGCATTGCAGATTGCGGCAAACTGCCTGCTGGATGACGGCGACGAGGTCATCGTCCCCGAGCCGTTCTACCCGAACTATCACACGTTCATCACGACTGCCGGAGGCGTCATCCACCCCCTGCACACGAAGCCGGAGGAGGGCTATTTCTACGCCGACCGTGCGCGCCTTGAAGCCTGCATCACGCCGAAGACGAAGGCCATCATGATCACCAATCCCGGCAACCCCACCGGCACGTGTCTCACGGAGGCGCAGATGAAAATGCTGCTCGACGTGGCCGTGGCGCACGATCTGTATCTCGTGGCCGACGAGGTCTACCGCGAGTTTACCTACGACGGCGAGCCGCTGCATTCGTTCGGCAAGTTTGACTACGGACAGGAAAACCTGATCCTCATCGATTCCGTCTCCAAGCGCTTTTCCGCCTGCGGCGCGCGCATCGGCTGCCTCATCAGCCGCAACCGGGAGTTTATGGCCAACGCCCTCAAATACTGTCAGGCGCGGCTGTCGGTCGCGACGCTCGACCAGATCGCAGCGGCGGCACTCTACTCCGTCGGGCCGGAATATTTCGAGCAGGTGCGGCAGGAATACAAGCGCCGCCGGGATACCGTCGTGCGCAAGCTGCACGAGATCCCCGGCGTTATCTGCGAGTGCCCGCGCGGCGCGTTTTATCTCATGGCCGCGCTGCCGGTCGACGACGCGGAGAAATTCCAGCTCTGGCTGCTGCAGGAGTTTGAAGACCACGGCGACACCGTCATGTTCTCCGCCGGAGAGCCCTTCTACGCCACGCCCGGCAAGGGCCGCAACGAAATCCGCATCGCCTACGTCCTCAAGCAGGAGGATCTGGAGCGCGCCATGGACCTTCTGGCCCTCGGCATCCGTAAATACAACGAAACGCATTGAAAACCTGCAAAAGCGCCCCGTCTGTCATAAGACAGGCGGGGCTTTGCACTGTCCGCAATATGCGGACAAGCATAAAAAACAGCCCGCCGGAGGCGGACGCCTCCGGCGGTGGGTACAGACCCAGTATAGCATAGCCTGATGCGTGGCGCAAGAAAAAAATACAAGCTCGCGGAAATTTCGGCTGGCTCCACAAGAAGCCGCGTTTTCCCGCGTTTTATCTTCGTAAAAGTTTCATTCTTGACGTTTTGCGCGTGCAGCGGTACAATACCGTCCGTATTTTGTTTTTCGCAGAAACTGGGAGTTGGAGGCATACAGGATGAAGTATATTTTTATCACCGGCGGTGTCGTGTCCGGCCTTGGCAAGGGTATCTGCGCCGCATCGCTCGGCAGGCTCTTGAAGCAGCGCGGTCTGCGCGTGCAGAACCAGAAATTTGACCCGTATCTGAACGTTGACCCCGGCACGATGAGTCCGTATCAGCACGGCGAGGTCTTCGTCACCGACGATGGCGCGGAAACGGACCTTGATCTCGGCCATTACGAGCGCTTCACGGACGAGAGTCTGACGGCGGGCTGCTCCGTCTCGGCGGGCAAGGTCTATTGGAGCGTTCTGTGCCGCGAGCGCGAGGGCGGCTATCTGGGCCGCACCGTGCAGATCATCCCGCATATCACGGACGAGATCAAGTCCCGCATCTACCAGATGGACAACGGAACATCCGACGTGCTCATCACCGAGATCGGCGGCACGGTCGGCGATATCGAGTCACAGCCGTTCCTCGAGGCCATCCGGCAGGTGGCTGCCGAGCAGGGGAAGAAAAACGTCCTGTTCATCCATGTGCCCATGATCGTCGAAATTCCCGGCTCGGGCGAGCTTAAGAGCAAGCCCACACAGCACTCCGTCAAGGAGCTGCTGTCCATCGGCATCCAGCCGGATATCCTCGTCTGCCGCACGAACCAGCCCATGACGGAGGACATCTGCCGCAAAATCGCCCTGTTCTGCAACATGGAGCCGGACTGCGTCATTCCGAACACGACGGCCTCGACGCTCTATGAGGTGCCGCTGCTGCTCGAACGCGAGGGCCTTGCAAACGTCGTCTGCCGCAAGCTGGAGCTTGCCTGCGGCGCGCCGGATCTGACCGCGTGGGGCGAGATGGTCGCGCGCATCAAGACGGCCAGCCGCCATGTGTCCATCGCGCTGGTCGGCAAATATACGGAGCTGCACGACGCGTATCTGTCCGTTGAGGAATCGCTGTTCCACGCGGGCACGGCGAATAACGTGATCGTCGATATCAACTGGGTCGATTCCTCGAAGCTGACGCAGGAAAACGCGGAGTCCGTTCTCGGCGGCTGCGCAGGTATCCTCGTCCCCGGCGGCTTCGGCGACCGCGGCATTGAGGGCATGATCGTCGCCGCACAGTACGCCCGCACGCACAAAGTCCCCTATTTCGGCATCTGCCTCGGCATGCAGATCGCCGTGATCGAGTTCGCACGGCATGTATTGGGTTGGGAGGATGCGCATTCGGCGGAATTCGATGAGTTTACCAAGCATCCCGTCATTGATATCATGCCCGAACAGAAGTCCATCACCCAGAAGGGCGGCACGATGCGCCTCGGCGCATATCCGTGCGTGCTGTCGGAGGGCAGCCGCGCAGCGGCGCTCTATGGAAAAACGGAGATCTCCGAGCGTCACCGCCACCGCTATGAATTCTGCAACGACTTCCGCGATGCGTTCGTCGCCGCCGGACTGGTTCCGACCGGACTGTCCCCGGACGGACGGCTCGTCGAGATCGTCGAGCTGCCGGACCACCCGTGGTTCACCGCCTGCCAGTTCCACCCCGAATTCAAAAGCCGCCCCGACCGTCCGCACCCGCTGTTCTTCGGCTTCGTAGAGGCCGCAGCCAGCCGGATCTGACCCATATCACACCGCGAGCCGCCCCAGACGGGGCGGCTCGTTTTGCATATGGACTTATCTAAATACGATCTGCGCCAGAACGGCGGGGCGGCCGTCTGCATGGCGGACGGCCATGCGGCAGAGCCGCTCCTTCCGGCGGCAGAAGACGCCGAGCGTTTCGCCCTCCAGACACGGGCTTGCATAGTGCGCCTCAATGCTTTTGATCCTGCCGGAGGCAAGCTCCTTTGCCGGCAGGCAGTCGAGCAGGAGGCGGATATAGACGACGTTGTTCATATGCCGCCCCATGTCGATATCCGTCGCGCGGACGAGGTGCGTGTAGATAAGCTCGTCCTGCGTCAGCTCGTCGTGGAAGCGCACGGGCGGCTCGGCAATGGCGGCTGCGTCCGGAAAGGGGAAGTCCGCCGGGAAGCCGGACTGCTCAAAGCGCAGGATCTTCTGCTCCGGGCCGAGAATGGCCCACTGCGTCCGGCCCAGCGCGACGGTCTGTTCGCCCTTCGTCAGCCGGTAACTGCGGAAGCAGCGGATGTCCCGGCCCTCGCATTGCTCCGGCCACGTGCGGGCTGTCAGCTCGTCCATGAGATACGCCGGCTCGTAAAAATCCACCCGGCTGTGGACGGTCAGCCAGAATTCGCCCCGCTTTGCCATGGCCGCGCCGCCGACGCCGATCCTCTCCGCGTGCTCCGACGCGATGCCCTGAAAGATCGTGAACGCCGCCAGCGGCGAAAGCGCCGCCGCGCTGCCGCAAAGATCCGGGGTCAGAACGATCTGCTTTTCAAAAAAACCTGCCTGCATGGCTGCTCATGCCTCCTGTTTGTGTTTGCCTGTATTATATCATGTTGGCTTTCTGTTTGCCAGTCTTGGAATCCTGTAAGAATTCCAGAAATTTTTCGTTGTTTGCCTTGGAATCATGTTGATTTCTGCGCGGGTTTGGAGTATGATAGTGCCATGTTCGAGACATACGTCCGCGGCTTTCAAAAACCGCGCCCGCATTTCATACGCAAGGAGACGTTAGCATGATTATTACGCAAAAGAAGCCCATGGAAGAGCTCATGGCGATGGTCGGCGACGCAAAAACAGTCGCGATCGTCGGCTGCAACAGCTGCGCAACGGCTTGTCACACCGGCGGCGAGCCGGAGGTCGCCGCGCTGGCAAAGGCACTGGAGGCAGCAGGCAAGAAGGTCGTCGGCACGACGATCGCCGATTACTGCTGCATGAACCTCGGTGTCAAGGGCAAGATGAAGCCCCTCGTCGCGGCAAAGCCGGACTGCGTGATCTGTATGTCCTGCGGCGACGGCGTGCAGTGCGTCGCAAAAAATGCCCCCGGCATCCCCACCTATCCGTCCAACAACACCATGTACCTCGGCGAAGCCGTCCGATTCGGCGTCTGGGAAGAGGCGTGCCACTTCTGCGGCGACTGCGTTCTGGGCCAGACCGGCGGCATCTGTCCCGTGACCCAGTGTGCCAAGAGCCTTGTCAACGGCCCCTGCGGCGGCCAGAAGAACGGCAAGTGCGAGGTCAACCCGGAAAACGACTGCGCATGGATCAAGATCTACAAGCGCCTTGGCGAGATCGGCCAGCTCGACAAGCTCGGCCACACCCGCGAGGACAAGGGCTACGCGAAGTTCAGCTATCCGAGAACGATCAGCTTAAAGGGGAAGAAATAATATGAGTATGTTGAAAGAGGCTTTTGAAGCCGGTAAATTTGGCGTCACCGCCGAAATGGCCCCCCCGAAGGGTTATGATTTTTCCGAGCAGCTGGAGGCTGCAAAGCTCCTGAACGGCAAGGTTCACGGCGTCAACGTGACCGATATGCAGTCCGCCAGTCTCAAGGCGTCCAGCCTCGGCCTGTGCGTCGCGCTCAAGAATGCGGGCATCGAGCCGATCCTGCAGATGACCGGCCGCGACCGCAACCGTATGGCCATCATGGGCGATATTTTGTCCGCAGCGGCCTTCGGCATCGACACGATGCTGGCTCTGACGGGCGACCATCCCGTCGTCGGCGACTGTCCGGAATCCAAGCCGGTCTATGATCTGGATTCCGTCGGCATTCTGAAAATGCTCACAAAGATGGAGCAGACAAACTGCGACTGCGGCGGCAATGAGATCGTCGGCGGCGCGCCGAAGTTCTACAAGGGCGCTTCCGTCACTCCGGTCTATGACCCCATCGAGCTGCAGATCAACAAGCTGCTCCAGAAGGTCGAAAACGGCGCGGAGTACATCCAGACGCAGGGTATTTTTGATCTGGAAACGTTCAAGCGCTTCCTGGATAAGGTCGACGCGGCCGGTATCAAGACGCATATCATGGCTGGTATCATCCCGCTCAAGGCTGCGGGCATGGCGCGGTACATGAACGAAAACGTCCCCGGCATCGCGGTGCCGCAGGATATGATCGACAAGCTTGCCGCAGCGGCAGCCGAGGGCAAGGAAAAGGGTGTCAAGGGTCTTCCCATGCAGCTCGGCATCGAGATGGCAGCGGAGATGATCGCGAAGATCAAGGACGAGCATCTGTGCGACGGCGTCCATATCATGGCCATCGGCGCAGAAAAGAACGTCCCGGCCATCCTCGAAAAGGCCGGCGTTACGATCTGAGTTTTCTCAGCTATATTTCAGCATCCAACCGTCCAAATGGATTGCCTGAGTTTCGATACAAAACCATAATATAGCAGCAGACGGCAGCCCCGTGTCCGGGGGCTGCCGTTTTGCGTCCTGAAAAATGGGGATTGATGGAATGCCGGATCACAGTTAAAATAGAAACAGAACATAAAGAAAGGGGCTAACCTTGGGCGTTTCCACGCGGAAGCGTCTGATAAAAAAGCCGTGAAGCCCCGGCGTTGGAGCTTCACGGTTTTTGGCTGTACAGGGGGCCTCAGCAGAGCTTCGCACCGGCGGGGATGGCGTCGTTCAGCATGAGAAGGTTCAGCTTTTCCTCGCCCTTTTCCTTGTGGACGGCGGACAGGAGCATCCCGCACGATTCCTGCCCCATCATCTTTCTGGGCGGCAGGTTGATGATCGCGGCAAGCGTCTTGCCGACGAGCGCCTCCGGCTCATAGAACTTCGCGATGCCGGAGAGGATCTGACGGTCCGTGCCGCTGCCGTCGTCGAGCGTGAAGCGCAGGAGCTTGTCGGATTTTTTCACGCGCTCGCAGGACTTGACCTTGACGGCGCGGAGGTCGGATTTGCAGAAGGTGTCGAAGTCGACCTTTTCCTCCAGCTGCGGCTCGACCTCAACGGCGGGCAGGAGGGCCTTTTTCTGCTCGGCCTCAAGCTCCTCCAGTTCGGCCAGCGCCTTGGCCGCGTCAATGCGGGGGAAGATCGCCTCGCCCTTGTGCACGCAGGCGGTCTGCGAAAGCGCGCCCCAGACGTTGGCCTTGTCCCAGGTCTGGACAGCTGCGTCCGCGCCGGTCTGTGCGAAAATTTTCTCGCAGGAGGCCGGGATGAACGGCAGCAGGAGCGTCGTGCAGATGCGGATGGTTTCGAGCAGGTTATACATGACGGAGGCCAGACGCGGCTTGTTTGCCTCGTCCTTGGCAAGCGCCCAGGGCATCGTCTCGTCGATATACTTGTTCGCGCGCTGGATGCACTTGAAGATCTCGTCCAGTCCGTTCTGGAACTGGAACTTCTCCATCTGCGCCTCATAGCGGTCGCGAAGGCCGGAGAGCATGGAGATCAGGCTCTCGTCGGCCTCGCCCGCTTCGCGCGCCTCGGGGAGCGTCCCGCCGAAATATTTTTCGACCATCGCCGTCGTGCGGGAGACGAGGTTGCCGAGATCGTTGGCCAGATCGATGTTGATGGTGTTGATGAGCAGCTCGTTGGAGAAATTGCCGTCGGAGCCGAAGGGGAACGTGCGCAGCAGGAAGAAGCGCAGCGCATCGACGCCGAATTTTTCCGCCAGAATATAGGGGTCAACCACGTTGCCCTTGGATTTGGACATCTTGCCGCCGTCCATGACGAGCCAGCCGTGGCCGTAGACATGCTTCGGAAGCGGCATACCCATGCTCATGAGCATGGCGGGCCAGATGATGGAGTGGAAGCGCACGATCTCCTTGCCGACAAAGTGCACGTCCGCGGGCCAGTATTTCTCATAATCGTGGTACTTTTCGTTCATGAAGCCGAGCGCTGTGGTGTAGTTGAACAGCGCGTCGACCCAGACGTAGACCACATGGCCCGGATCAAAATCGACCGGCACGCCCCAGCTGAAGCTGGTGCGGGAGACGCAGAGGTCTTCGAGGCCCGGATCGATGAAGTTGTTGACCATTTCGTTGACGCGGGACTTCGGCTGCAGATAGTCCGTCGTCGTCAGCAGCTCGCGCACGCGGCCCGCGTATTTGGACAGGCGGAAGAAATAGGCCTCCTCCGACGCGTCGTGCACCTCACGGCCGCAGTCGGGGCACTTGCCGTCCACCAGCTGGCTCTCCGTCCAGAAGCTTTCGCAGGGCGTGCAGTATTTGCCCTTGTATTCGCCCTTATAGATATCGCCGTTTTCATACATCTTCCGGAAGATCTTCTGAATGGCCTCCACATGATAATCGTCCGTGGTGCGGATGAAGCGGTCGTTGGAGATATTCATGAGCTTCCACAGATCGAGAATGCCCTTCGGCCCGGCGACGATGTTGTCGACGAACTGCTGCGGCGTGACGCCTGCGGCCTTCGCCTTGTCCTCAATTTTCTGGCCGTGCTCGTCCGTGCCGGTCAGGAACATGACGTCGCAGCCCTGCAGGCGCTTGTACCGCGCCATGGCGTCGGTCGCGACGGTGCAGTAGGTGTGGCCGATGTGGAGCTTATCCGACGGATAATAGATCGGCGTGGTGATATAAAACGGTTTCTTGCATACTTCGCACATATATTTTTCCTCTTTTCTGCCCGCTCCGAATGAAAGAGGGGCTGTTACTCTATACTGTATCCTTTTCCCGTATTTTTGTCAACGCTGTTGCGAAATATTTGACATTCGTGGTATACTGACAATGAATCAATTTTTTATCATAATACAGACAGGAGTTCCGATTTTTCTATGATCTCTTTTCACAAGGCGGAGGCCGCCGACCGCGCGTGGGCGCATGAAATCCTGAAACGCTGCGCCTATCCCGGCGCGGAGTACGCGTTCAGCTGTATGTATCTCTGGTCAGATTATTTCGGCGAGCTTGGACGGGCGGGGGAGCGCCTGACCCAGCACGCGCCGTGGCGCGGCCGCGAGGTCTATCTCTACCCCGCCGGGACCGGCGATCTGCGCGAGGCCATTGAGGCCATCCGTGCCGACGCGGCCGAACGCGGCAATCCCATGCGCCTGCGCAGTCTGACGAACGAAACGCGCGTGGAACTCGAAGCGCTCTATCCGGGCAAATTTGAGTTTACCACCTGCCGCAATTCCTACGACTATATCTACACCGTCGAAGAGCTTTCCGAGCTGCACGGCAAAAAGCTCCAGTCCAAGCGCAACCACTGCAACCGCTTTGAAGACGAGTTCCCAGACTGGTTCACGGCACCCATCACCGATGAAAATCTTCCGCAGTGCTATGAGATGCTGCGCATCTGGTATGAGACGCATGAACCTGCCGTAAACGCGCAGGAACTCGACCAGCTGCAGCTGGAAAAGGCCGCGCTGCAGCGCGCGTTCGACCATTTTGACGAGCTGGAGATGGACGGCTTGCTGCTGTCCGACGGCGAACGCATCATCGCCTTTTCCATGGGCAGCCGCATGAACCGGGACTATTATGACGTCGGCTTTGAAAAGGCGTTCCCGGATGTGAACGGGGCCTACGCCATGATCAACCGCGAGTTTTCCCGCATGATTGCGGAAAAATATCCCGAGGTGCGCTTTCTCAACCGCGAGGACGACATGGGCTCCGAGGGCCTGCGCCGCGCGAAGGAATCGTACCAGCCGACGGTGCTGCTGGAAAAATACACAGCCGACTGGAAGGAGAGCTGAACCATGCGCCTGCGCAAAACGAACCCCGGCGATCTGCCGCAGCTGAAGGCGCTCTGGGCGCTTGGCTTCGGCGACACGGAACAGGAGATCGAGGCGTTTTTCGCCATTTCCTATCCCACCGCGACCGGCTTCTGTGCAGAAGAGGACGGCAAGGTCATTGCCGCCGCCTACGCCCTGCCGCAGGAGCTTGCGTGGGGCGAAAAAAACTGCCGCACGGCCTATCTGTATGCCGTGACTACGCACCCGGACTTCCGGCGGCGCGGGATCTGCGCAAAGCTGCTGGCCTACGCAGAAAAAGAACTGACAAAGCGGTATTTTGACTGCCTGACGCTCGTCCCGGCGACGGACGCGCTGCGCGCATATTATGAGACGCTGGGCTTCGTCTCGCAGAACGCGGCCTTTTTCGACGAGGGCGGCGCGCCGGAGGCACGCGGCGTGTGCGAAGTGCTGACGCCCGCTGAATATGCCGGATTGCGTGAGATGGTCCTCTATGATCTGCCGCATGTGCGCTATGGCCTGTCCGATCTTCGGTATCAGGCCTCCATGTCCGGCTTTTACCGGCTGGAACTCGGCAGCCACTTCGGCTGCGCCTGCGCACATCCGGACGGCGAGACACTCGTCGTGGACGAGATCTTGCCGGACTGTTCTGTTCTTCCGGCACTGTTAAAACAGCTTCCGGCCAAGCGGTGCCGCGTACGCACCGTGGGCGGCAGCGCACCATTTGCCATGTGCAAATGGCTTTCGGATGCACGTATGCCGGATGTCTATCTGGCGTTTGATTTCGGATAATTTCAGCCTTTATGAAAGGGGGCGTTCGCCTTGGCGGAACCGCTTCTCATCCCCGCCGACGCCGCGCAGCGGCTGCTGGCCGCCGCCAACGGCGACGCTGCGCTGCTGTATCTCTATCTTTTTGAGAACCGCCCGCTTTCGGGCGCGCAGACGGCGCTGCGCATGACGCAGGCCCGGTACGATCTGGCCTGCGCGACGCTCCAGCAGCTGGGGCTCTGGCCGCAGGAGGCAAGAACACACCTCGACGCGTCGCAGGCCCCGGTCTATACCGAGCAGGACGTCATTCGCGAGACGCGCACCAGCCGCGAGTTTGAAGCCATCACCGGCGAGACGCAGCGGCGGCTGGGACGGGTCCTGTCCAATGAAGAATTAAAAATCCTGCTGTCGATCTACCGCTATCTGGGGCTTCCCGGCGAGGTCATTTCGATCCTCGTCAACTACTGCATCCAGCGGCAGCGTTCGCGCGGCATTTCGCGGATGCCGTCGCTGCGGTCAATCGAAAAGGAAGCGTATTACTGGGCCGACCACGGCATCGACACGATGGAGCAGGCGGCGGTCTATATGCAGAACCAGCTTCTGCGGCAGTCGCAGTTGGGCAAGATCCGGGAGCTGTTCGGGATTACGGGCCGCAGGCTGACAACGGGCGAGGAGAATTATATCCTGACGTGGCTCTCGTGGGGCTTCGGCGAACAGGAAATCGGCCTTGCCTATGAAAAGACCTGCATGGCGACCGGCGGGCTGAAATGGCCCTACTGCAACTCCATCCTGCGCAGCTGGCACGAGCAGGGCTTCACCACGCTCAGCCAGATCGAAGCCGGCGACCGTGCCCCGCAGCGTAGCTACGCGGGTGCAAAACTCTCGCAGGGCGTCCAGCAGCACAACGACACGCTCAGCGACTTCCAGCTTGCTGCTATTGACCGGATGTTGAATAACAAGGAGGATTGACCGTGGCATATTCTCAGGCCATTGTGCAGCGCGCCATGCAGCGCCTGCAAAGCGAAAACGAGCAGAACGAGCAGTCCTCCCGCGCCCGCATCGCGGCGATCTATGAAAAGCAGCCGCGTCTGGGCGAGATCGAGCGGGAGCTGCGCAGGACCGCCGCGCACGTGCTTGCCGCGACGTTCCGCCGGCAGGGCGACCCCGTGGCCGCCATGCAGCAGCTGAAAAAGGACAATCTGGCCCTTCAGCAGGAGCGGGATTGGATCCTGCAGGCCGAGGGACTGGAGCCGGACGATCTGACCGTCCAGCCGCTCTGCCCGAAGTGCGGCGGAACGGGCTATGTGGGCGCGCAGATGTGCGAATGCCTGCGGGAACTCTGCCGGCAGGAGCAGAAGAAGGAGCTGGCTGCACTGTTCGGCACGGACAGCTTTGAAAAATTTCGATTGGAACTCTATTCTGACCAATATGACGCAAAATGCCACAGCAGCCCGCGCGAGCTGATGCGTGCAACGTACCGGCGGGCGCAGAGCTATGCACAGTGCTTTCCGGCAGAAGGACAGTCTCTACTGTTTTCTGGTGCGACCGGGCTAGGAAAGACCTATTTATCTGCCTGCATCGCGCGCGTCGTTGCGGACCGTGGCTTTTCCGTCTGCTATGCGCCCGTTGGGCAGCTGTTCTCCGCATTTGAAGACGATAAATTCCGCCCGCGGCCGGATATATCTCGGACAGAGGCGTTTTTCATCAGCGATCTGCTGGTCCTCGATGATCTCGGTACAGAGATGACCACGCAGTTTACGATTTCAGTGCTTTATCAGCTTCTGAATACCCGTCTGATGGAGAAAAAGCCTGTGATCCTGTCTACGAATCTTGCACCGAGCGAGCTGGCCGCCCGTTATACGCCACAGATTACCTCACGCCTGTTGGGTACGTATTGTCTCTTCCAATTCTACGGCGACGACATCCGATTCAAGCTGAAATGACCCGCCTGTTTCCCAAAGCTTAAAAAACCGGAGCCGCAGTATCGCGGCTCCGGTGTTTTATGCAGTTCAGATTTTCGGGTGGCCGCACGTCGGGCAGAAGCGCGTGTTCGCGTCCAGAGTTGCGCCGCAGGTCGGGCAGACCCAGCTGGTCGGCGCGTACCGCGTAACCGGCGAACCGCAGTTCGGGCAGAACGTATATCCGTTGTCAACGGCCGCGCCGCAGGTCTGGCAGATCGTGGCGGCTTCAGCCGGTCTTGCCTGTGCAGCGGGTGCGCCGCAGTGGGAGCAGAAGCGCTCGGACGGATCCAGTCTGCTGCCGCAGGATGCGCAGGTCAGAGCCGGTGCGGAAGGACGCGCATAAGCACGCGTATTCGCACGCGCGGGAGTGTAGGCGGAAGCCTTGATATTCGGCAGGAGCTTCATGGGGACCGCGCACAGCACACCGAGGAACGGCCACAGCGTCAGGCGGAGCACGCTGTCTTCCAACTTGCCGTTTGCCCAGATCGTGACGATGATCACCGCAAGAGCCAGCAGGATCATCACAGCGAAATACGCGATGTCCAGATTCTGCGACCGCCCAAGAACGCGCATGGCCAGTGCGGCAATGCCGAGCAGGAGCACTGCCCAGAACATCAGCGAGATAACGAACATGATCGTCTTTCCACGCTTGTACTCATCTGAATCGGTCGTGCTCTCACTAATCATCTCGTATTTTACCGCAGTGCGGAGAATGCTGCTGGCATCCGCGCAGATCAGCGCGGCATCGCGGGGCGACAACGCAAAATCTTTGATCGTTTTTAAAATGCGGGTAGCCTTTTTCGCAACAGAGCGCGCTTTGTTGGCCGGAATGTCATAATAGTATTCCAGATCTTCGGCGGAATCCCTAAGGTCATCCAGCGTGTCATCCAGACTATCGATGGCATCCTCGATCAGCGCGTCGGTGTAGGAGTGGTCTGAAAAGAAGCCAAGGCTGTCTGAAGCCGCCTTTTGGAGGTTTTTGATATAGCGCGCGGCGCTGATCCAGTTGAAGAACAGCGTGAAAACGGACACGATGACAAGCAGAATGCCAAGATACTTTGTGTAGGACTTTGTTTTCATACTTCAATACCCCTTATCTTTCTCTTTTTCTGATATTACCGGACGGGCTTGCCGCACTGCGTACAGAAGGCCGCGCCGGGCTTGAGCTTGCTGCCGCAGGCCGGGCAGCTGAACACACCGGCCTTTGCCTCCTGCAGACTTGCGCCGCAGTTGGTGCAGAAGCTGCCTTCCGCGCTGCACGAAGCGCCGCACTTGGGGCAGATCATGACCTGCTGAATGACGCGGATGGTCTGCTGCTTGTCGAGCAGCTGCTGCTTCCGCTCCCGAAGGCTTGTCAGCAGAGACGCGATCGGCTCGGATGTGGCCTCGGACGGCAGCTGTTCCGGGGAACACGCCTCGCACATCTGGCAATACGCTTTTCCGATGGACAGGTAAATGCCCTCGATCGCCCGCTCGTCCTCGCTGACGGCGAGCTTCAGCTTCGTGACCTGCGCGGTGTCGCGCGCCTTCTGCGCCAGGCCCTGACCGGTCCTGGACAGGGTCTGGCCGACCTCTTCAAACAGCTCCATCTTTCCTTCCTCCTGTTTCATAAAGATTTCCCAAATTTCTGCTTCTTCCGACTGAGCGGGAAGCGCATATTGCACAAAAGCCGCTGCGCAAATAAGCGGATCCACCGATTTGTATGAACCCGCCTTTTTCGTTATTATAAGCCAAACCGGGCATGCTTTTCAAGATGCGTTTCCTATCTTTTTTCCAAAAACAGAAGATGATGGGTTTGCATCCCGGCGGGGCTGTGCTGTCTGCATGAGCAGGAGATGCCCGGATGGAATTATAAAAAACAGGCTGTGCGGCGGCACAGCCTGCTCTGCGGTGCTGTCAGAGAATTGTCCGGTGTGCGGCAGCGGCATATGCCACGCCGGTTCTTCTGGCGGCTTCTGCAACGGCCTTTGCGACGGCTGGGCCGACGCGGTGGTCGAAGGCTTTGGGGATGATATAGTCCTCCGAAAGCTCCTCGTCGGAGATGAGCTCTGCCAGCGCGTGCGCGGCGGCGACCTTCATCTCCTCGTTGATGTCGCCTGCGCGCACGTCGAACGCGCCGCGGAAGATGCCGGGGAAGGCCAGAACATTGTTGATCTGGTTCGGGTAATCGCTTCGGCCGGTCGAGACGACCTTTGCGCCGCCCGCCTTTGCATCCTCCGGAAAGATCTCCGGCGTCGGGTTCGCGCAGGCGAAGACGATGGCGTCCCTGTTCATGGTCTTGACCATCTCGGTGGTAACGGTTCCGGGCGCGGAGACGCCGATGAACACGTCCGCGCCGACGAGTATGTCGGCAAGGCTCCCGGCCTTATGCTCCAGATTCGTGACCTCCGCCATCTCTTCCTTGATCCAGTTGAGGCCGTCCCGGCCCTTGTAAATTGCGCCCTTGCGGTCGCACATGGTCACATTTTTGAAGCCTGCGGACAGGAGCAGCTTCACGATTGCAATCGCTGCCGCGCCTGCGCCGGACGTGACGATCCTCACGGCCTCCTTCTTTTTGCCGACGACCTTCAGCGCATTGGTCAGGCCCGCAAGCGTGATGACCGCCGTGCCGTGCTGGTCGTCGTGGAAGATGGGGATGTCACAGCGCTCCTTGAGCCTGCGCTCGATCTCAAAGCAGCGGGGAGCGGAAATATCCTCCAGATTCACGCCGCCGAACGAGCCGGAGATGAGTGCGACGGTATTGACGAATTCATCCACATCATGCGTCCTGACGCACAGTGGGAACGCGTCCACATCGCCGAAGGCCTTGAAGAGCACGCACTTGCCCTCCATGACCGGCATACCGGCCTCCGGGCCGATATCGCCGAGGCCGAGAACGGCGGAGCCGTCGGTAATGACGGCGCATAAATTCCAGCGGCGGGTCAGCTCGTAGCTTTTGTTGATGTCTTTTTGAATTTCGAGGCACGGCTGCGCCACGCCCGGCGTGTAGGCAAGCGACAGATCGTCCTTCGTCTCGACCGGCACGCGCGCCGTGACCTCGATTTTTCCCTTCCATTCGCCATGCAGACGAAGGGATTCCTTTGCGTAATCCATAGTGCTTCCTTTCAGAAAGAAGAGCGGCTGCTTTGAACAGCCGCTCAATAATTATGAGTTGCCGGGGATCAAGATTCCATCCGAAGCTTATCGGCTTCCGGAGCGGTCAGGACCGTACAGTCATAGGCATAGAGCCGTTCCGGCAGGATGATGAGCGTCTGCAGGGAGTCTGTATCCACGCAGAACGGGCCGTGGTGCCAGACGCCGGGGCGAAGCGTGACCATCGTTCCCTTCGGAACGCGGAAAACCTCGACCTCGTCATACGGGACATGGTCAGCAGGACCGGCAGGCGCGACGTGGATATATGCATCGCCGTCGAGCGGCAGCATGGCCTCTGCACAGGTGTTATGGTATTCATAGGTGTCGATCACGCGCGGACGGCCGATGATAAAACCTGTCTTGCCGTGCAGATCCAGTTTCTCCATTGTTTTTCCCTCCTGCGTTATAAATATTCTTCAAATGTGAATCCGAACGGTGCAGCCTGTTCATTCAGTTCGCTGATCTGGAACGGCTGGATGGGAACGCCGCCCTTTTTGCGGTTGGCGATCTCGGCGCGGAATTCGATCTCACCCGGCATGAGAACTTCGTCCGTACCGGCTTCAAGCTTCACGTTTTGATCTCATCGATCAGAGCATCGACATTGCGGCGGAACTCGCCCTGCTCACAGAATGCCTCTGTCTTGATGGCGAGGAAGCTGCTGCCGACGATGGGCTTGTCCTTCGGCGTATCGACCGCGACGCCGAAGCCGCTGCCGTTGAGCACACCGGAGAGCATATCCACGATCACCGCCATGCCGTAGCCCTTGTAGCCGAGCGGCAGCAGAATGCCGCGGAAGGCCTGCGCGGCGTCGGTCGTGCGGCTGCCGTCGATTGCGAGCGCCCAGTCGTCCGGGACAGGCTCACCCTTTTTCATGCTGACGAGCAGCTTGCCGCGGGAAACGCGGCTGGTGGCCATCCACCATCCGGACTGGACAAGCTGCGTCCTGCGCGCGGGCGAGGTCTTTGACAGCAAGACCATCTATTCGTTTACGACGGAATAAGAAGGAAGGAAATTTATATGGCTGATTTTACAATGGACCGGTTCAGTCTGAAGGGCAAGACCGCCCTTGTGACCGGCGCGGAGCGCGGCATCGGGCTGGAGATTGCAAAGGGTCTGGCCGCGGCAGGTGCGGATATCATCATCGCGGGTCTGATGGAAGAAGAATTCCCGAAGGCGGAGGCCGCCGTGCGCGCCAGGGGCGTGAGCTGCACGGTGCTGAAAGCGGATATCTCGAAGGAAGAAGACGTGCTGCGGCTTGCGGAGCAGGCATGGGAGATCTTCCCGAACGGACTTGACATTCTGGTCAACAACGCGGGCGTCAACAAGCTGGCGCCTGCCGAGGAGATGCCGCTGGAGGTCTGGCAGAAGGTCGTCGGCGTCAATCTGACGGGCACGTTCCTCATGTGCCGCACGTTCGGAAACCGGATGCTGCAGCAGGGACACGGCAATATTGTGAACGTCGCGTCCATGTCCGGTCTGGTCGTGAACCCGCTGCCGCAGCAGCAGTGCGCATACAATTCATCCAAGGCGGGCGTCATCATGCTGACGAAGTGCATGGCCAACGAGTGGGCGCAGCGCGGCGTGCGCGTCAACGCGATCTGCCCCGGCTTTACCGACACGCCGCTCACGGCCAGACGGCTGAGTACGCCGAACGACCCCGCGGTCGCGAAGTGGCTCGGCGGCACGCCGATGGGAAGAGTCGCCCAGCCGGACGAAATGGTCGGCCTTGTGCTCTATTTTGCAAGCGACGCGTCCACATTCACGACCGGCGCAGTCCTCTCCGTTGACGGCGGATATACGTGCCTGTAAGCAATACAGAATCAAAATCTCCCGGAATACACGGAGTTGCAGAAGTTTGACGCGGCTGTTCATCGAAGCTTCCCGTGTTGACAAGAGCTTCAGGCAGCCGCAGCGCGATATGAGCTATGCAGCCATACCCGACCTGCGGGAACAGTATCATCCGGGCGACGAATTGACCTGCGTGGTCAAGCAGTTTGACCGCAAGGCAGGCACCTTTGAGATCTCCGTCAAGGAAACCGTTCCGAACCCCTTCGACGAAGCCAGCCTGCGCCACCCCGTCGGCTGCCGCCGCTGGGCAAGCATTGCGGGTAAATACGCCGACGGCGTGTTCTGCAACCTCCCCGACGGCGCGGTTGTCATGTGCCGGTATTCGTTCCATTACGAGGACTCAGACTTCAAAACCGGCGATACCGTCATGATTGTGATCCAGCGGTATGACGAGGGAAAGAAGCAGATTTTCGGGAAGATCGTAGGGAAATGAGGCTGGCTTCCCAAAGTGCCCGTATATCTATAATACTAATATCCTTTTAAAGCGATTGATAATTTATCACTGTTGATGTATCATGAAGATGGTGATGAGAAATGAAAAGATACACTTTCACGCTTGAGGAAACGCAAGAAATCAAGGCTGCGAGGAAAAAGAATCGAGACAAGAATGTTGAAAAAAAGACTGGCAGCACTTGAGATGCGAGCAGAAGGGAAGCAGAACAAAGAAATTAACAAGATTCATATCCCGGAAAACATAGAGTTGTTTTACATTGAAACTGTCCAGCCGAACAGTAAGCCGACGATCCCCGCATCGCTCCCCATCAAAAAAGGGCACAGTTTCAAAGGCTGGTATACGGTCAAAACAGGCGGCAAGTTCTACAACACTGTCACCTCGATCACGGCCAGCACGACGTTTTACGCACAGTTTGAAGCGAACCAATACGTCGTGACATGGAATCTTGGCACCGGTCAGAGTGAAACGACCGAGCAGACTTACGGTGAAAAGCTGCTGCTGCCCAAGGACCCGGAACGCAAAAATGCAGAATTTTTAGGCTGGTTCACCGAAGCGACCGGCGGTACACAAGTAGGCTGCTTGTCGCTTGCCGGAGAAACCGGCTTCTCCCTGATTGGAGAAGCCGATTCACGAACAGACTGATTTCCTTGTGGTTGGCTTTGTAGTGGATATTCCCTCGGTTCCGTAGTAGAATGCTGGGGCTGCGGACGTTCGTGTTGGGGAACAGATTTTGTCCTGGCTTCCGATTCAGCCTTCGTTTTCGGCAGCTTGTGGACAGCTTTTTCTGCCAGATGGTGGGCTTCCTGCACGGCATGGTCGGCGGTGTCTGTGATCTTGCCGCTCTCGTAACGATCGTCTGACTTACCATCCTGTGCAGCCTCGCGCAGCTCCTGCCGAAGCTGCTGAAAGGAAGCATCCGTGCCGCGGCGGAATGCTGCCTGCGGTGCAGATTTGAGCGTTTCGGCGGCGCGTTCCTTCAGCGGTGATTTTTCCTTGACCTCCCGCATTACGACGCCTGCTCCACCCGTTCAGACATCTTCGTTGTCATCAGCTGATACAGCCTGCCGTTTTTCGGAAAATGATCCACGAAAGGCACGATGGTGCTGCCGCACTTGAGAAGCCCGTGTCCAAAGTCTACGCCTGAAATGTACGAGAGCTGATTATCTGAAATATTGAGCAGCCGCGCCAGCTCGATTCGGTCCGTGCTCGCCTGATTGAGCATGAGCAGGAATTCGCTGTTTGCAAGCATCGTGCGGGCGGTATGGGATTGCAGCAGATCATCGACGTTCTGCGTCAGCCCCGTGCCGCAGGCCCCGTATTTGCGCATCCGCTTCCAGAGCGTGAACAGGAAATTGGCGCTGTACTCGTGCTGAAACAGCAGGTAGATTTCGTCAATATATATGACGACCTTGCCATCCGGCGCGGGCTGCGCATGGTGTACCACCACCGGGAGATCGACCGCGACTTGTTTGAAAAATACCGCCGGCGGTTCTGCCCGTACTGCAGCGTGGCCAGTCTGTATCTCTGGGCCGTGTCAGGCGGGGCTATCCCGGAAATGAAGGATTACAAGCAAAAAAGCAAATAGAAGTGTACAATATGGTTTATACGACAGAATACGCGTCCCCGCTCGGCCCCATCACGCTGGCCTGCGACGGGGAGGCGATCATCGGTCTGTGGTTCAATGGACAGCGGTATTTCGGCAATATTCTGCCGGAGCAGACCGAAAAAAAAGAACATCCGCTGTTTGCGGACGCGAAGCGCTGGCTGGATGTGTACTTCTCCGGACGTGAGCCGGACTTCCTTCCTCCGCTGCGCTATGACTCCACGCTGTTCCGCAGGCTGATCTGCGAGATCATGCTGACGATCCCGTATGGAAAAACCATGACCTACGGCCAGATCGCCGCCGAGGCCGCGAAGCGGCTGGGCGCAGAGAAGATGTCCGCGCAGGCGGTCGGCGGCGCGGTCGGGCACAACCCGATCTCGCTCATGATCCCGTGCCACCGCGTCGTGGGCACAAGCGGCAGTCTCACCGGCTATGGCGGCGGCATCGCGCGGAAGGTCAAGCTGCTGGAATTGGAGCACGCCGATATGTGCGGCCTGTTTGTACCGAAAACGGGAACCGCACTTTAAGAACGGAGGGAATCACATGATCGTTTCAACCGCAATTCAAAAAATGATCGAATTCTACAAGGGCAACCGCCATGACGTCAACCATTTTCTCAAGGTCTGGGCCATGGCAAAGACCATCGGAGAGCTGGAGGGGCTGGACAGACACACGCAGCAGGTGCTGGAGCTTGCCGCGGTGATCCATGACATTGCCTGCCCGCTGTGCCGGGAGAAATACGGCGACACCGACGGCAAGCATCAGGAGCAGGAAAGCCCGGCGCTGGTAGAGGCGTTTTTCACAGAGCTGCCCGCTGCGCGTCCTGACGTGGACCGCATTTCGTGGCTGGCCGCACACCACCATACCTATACGGACATCGGCGGCATCGACCACCAGATCCTGCTGGAGGCAGACTATCTCGTCAACGCGGACGAGCAGGGCCATTCACGCTCCGCCATCGAGAATTTCCGCCGGCGCGTGTTCCGCACCGCCTCGGGCACTCACCTGCTGGACAGCATTTATCTGCAGGGCTGAGGCCGCCGAACCGGCTGTGAAAATTGGAGATATGTTGAAAAAATCCGCCTCACGGCGGATTTTTTCTTGTGGAGCCGGACGGCTCCGGTCATCTTTTTGTCAGCCTCCGGCAGACGGCCTTGACTGCGCCGATGCAGGCGCAGACCCCTCCGGCGACCAGTACGGATGTGAGAAGCTCCATTCGGACGCCTCCTTTTCAGTAACCGCGGCTCAGCCGCTCCATCATCTGCGGCACAGCGTCCGGCAGCTGCGCAAGCACCGCGCAGGCCGCGCTGCGCGCGTCCTCTTCGTTCAGTCCCAGCGTCTGCTGCATCCTTCCGCGCAGGAGCGAACAGCAGACCGCATAGCGCTCCGCCTGCATCCGGCCCTCCGGCGTCAAGAACACCGTGCCGTATTTCTTCTTTTCCGCAAGTCCCGCCGCGCACAGATTTTCGATCATCGAGTGCACGCTCGGCTTCGTCACGCGCAGCTGCTCCGCGATGTCCATGCACCGCGCGCCTGCGTCCTTCTGGCAGAGCTCCAGCAGCGTCAGCAGATATTTGATCGCAGACGGCGTCAGGGGTTTCTGTGCATCCGCCATACCGCAGCCCTCCCGATTGCCCGATTTGGTTAGTCTTCTCTAACCAAGCGTCAGTTTAACATATTTAACTTGTTTCGTCAAGTATTTTCTGCATATCCTTTCATGCAGACAGGCGATGCTGCCGCTTTTCTTCAGCAGGCTTTTCTGATATACTGACGCTATCTCGATCTGCAAAAGAGGATTGTCTATGAATACCACTGCAAAGGAGCTTGCGCTGGGCGGAATGTTCACGGCGCTGGGCGTCGTGCTGCTGTGTCTGGGCGGCGTTGTCCCGCTGGCACTGTACGCCTGTCCGATCCTGGCCTCGGCTGTGCTGCTGCCGGTGCGGGAGCGCTGCCGGAAGCGGATCGCGTGGAGCTGCTACGCGGCCATCGCCCTTCTGGGTACGCTGCTCGGCCCGGACAAGGAGGCGTCCATGCTGTTCGTCTTTCTTGGCTACTATCCGCTCGTCAAGCCAAAGCTCGACGCCATCCACAGCCGCGCGCTGCGCCTGAGCATAAAGCTGCTGCTGGCTGTTTTCGCCGTGGGTGCGGACTATCTGTTCTTGCTGTTCGTCCTGCGCCTCGACGCAGTCACGCAGGAGCTTGCCGGGACGGCTCCCGCCCTCCTCTGGGCGACGTGTGCGCTGGGCCTGGCGCTGTTTCTCCTGTACGATCTGACGCTGTCCCGTCTGACAGTTCTGTACCGGCGCAGACGGCGGTAACGCCAACGCTTACCACGCGGTGCATGGCAGGGGGGAGGCTTGGGTACGGTCAATTTTTGTTCGTTTTCAGCGTAAATTTTGGATGGTTCTGTATGCCGCAGCAAGCGCGTTATTCAATCTCAATATTTTTCACGCCATGCGCCAGAATGAGGTTGATCAGCTCGTTTCTGGAGCGGTTGCTTTCCGCGGCAAGCCGGTCAAGTTCCGCCAGCGTATCCTCGCGGATGCGAACTGTAATGATACGGTTTCCATCGTCTCCGCGCTTCTTGATAATTAAAGGATCGTTCTTCATTGCACAGTACCTCTCAATCTGTATTAAATTATAGATTGACAAGTAGATTCGATATATATTACAATAAGATATCAAATTGTATTATATACATGAGAGGTGTGCCATATGCACAGCAACGACTACGAAGCAGCCTTCGGGCGGTTTTTGGAGCAAACAGAATATGACGAAGCGGAGGACGCGCTGTTTTCGCTGGTGCGGGCGGCGTTTCAGGCCGGGTGGCTGGCTGCGGGCGGCGAGGAAAGCGCGGCTGTGCGGATGTTTGAGGTGCTGCGGGCAGAGGACTTCCGGAAAAAATCATAGAAAAAACTCCCCTGCTTTGCAGCCAATGTCACTTAGTTAGCAAGGAAGGAACCTCACAAAGACAGTACACAGCAAAGCGAAAGCAAGCTGTGTGCTGTTTTTTGCGGCATTAGGGCATGACAACAAAGCGGATCGGAAAATCCGCTTTAAAAAGAATGTTCAAATCACAAGAATTATGCTACTCTATAGGTGAAGCTGGCAGAAGATTTCTGCGTTAGCTTACGAGTATCTTTTCGACCGGGGCGAATGGGAGAAATATATCTCATAAGCATAGCTTCAAGAATGGGTGGAGGGACATCTCCAAGGAAGAATTGTCTGCAAATATGTACTGCATCAGAGAAATTAACCTTATCAGTGAGAAGTCGTTGGCAAACCGTGAGTTGTGGAGGTGAAAACAAATGAAGTATTTAGTTCTATTAGCAGGCTGTGGCCTCGGTGATGGTTCATGTATAGAAGAAGTAATTCTGACGTATGTAGCGCTTGATAAATATGGGTGTGATTACACTCCTGTCGCAGAAGATGTTTCCATTCAGTCTGTTAACCACTTGACAGAAGAGATGGCAGAAAAGCGGAATATCCTTATAGAAGCAGCCCGCATCGGTAAGGGACGCATTAAAGATATTCATGAGGTTGATTTTGCAGAATACGATGCATTGATCATACCCGGTGGAATTGGTTTATTGAACAACTATAGAGACTCCAATGTGATAAAAACGTGCGTCACACATTTTATTAGCGAAAAGAAACCTGTCGCTGCCATGTGTGCGGGGATCGACTTCCTCCGCCGTTTCTATGGACGTAATCTATTGGCGCGTGAGATGAAAGAACTAACTGCTGAAAAATTCTGTTTTGATGCTGAAAACAATGTTTATTACACGCCTGCTTTCAGAAAAACCAACAGTAGCTATACGACACTATTAGGTATCGATTCTATGATTTGTGCGTTGAAACAGGGTAATTCAACCTCACCGCAAAGCTGGCATTGATCCTCCGCATTGCGCTGAACAAGTAATTTGAAGAACTGTTTTATTTTTAAGGAGGAAGCGAATGGATCATACCCCGTATGCGCTGCGGGAACTTGTCAAGGCGATCTACATTGAAGCCCCGGACAAGTCCAGCGGCAAGCGGCATCAGGGCATCCGCATTTCCTATGACATTGTGGGCTTTATCCCTGTGGAAGAACTGCTGAAACAAGAAACGGCGTGACCGAAGCCACGCCGTTCCTGAGAAAATACGATATTACTTTCTTATGACCCCCGACCATTGCAGCAGAGGAGCTTTTTATTGAAGAAATTAAGCCTTGCCGGCGCAGCCGAGGACGTCGACGAGCTTGTGGCGGACGAGCTCCTTGATGTTGGCGCGTGCGGGCTTGAGATACTCGCGCGGGTCGAACTTGTCGGGATGCTCGTTGAAGAACTGACGGATGGTGCCGGTCATGGCCAGACGCAGGTCGGAGTCGATGTTGATCTTGCAGACGGAGAGCTTTGCAGCCTCACGCAGCTGATCCTCGGGAACGCCGATGGCGTTGGGCATCTTGCCGCCGTTGTCGTTGATCATCTTGACATAGTCCTGCGGGACGGAGGACGAGCCGTGCAGCACGATCGGGAAACCGGGCAGACGCTTGGAAACTTCCTTCAGAACGTCGAAGCGGAGGGGAGGCGGGACGAGAATGCCCTGCTCGTTGCGGGTGCACTGCTCGGGCTTGAACTTGTATGCGCCGTGGCTCGTGCCGATGGCGATAGCCAGAGAGTCGCAGCCGGTCTTGGAGACGAACTCTTCGACCTCTTCCGGACGGGTGTAGGAAGCCTCGTGTGCGGCGACCTTCACTTCGTCCTCGATGCCGGCCAGCGTGCCGAGCTCTGCCTCGACGACGACGCCGTGGTCATGTGCGTACTCAACGACCTTCTTGGTGATCTCGATGTTCTCTGCGAACGGCTTGGAGGAGGCGTCGATCATAACGGAGGTGAAGCCGCCGTCGATGCAGGCCTTGCAGGTCTCGAAGTCGGGGCCGTGGTCCAGATGCAGAACGATGGGGATATCGGGGCAGCAAATTACGGCAGCCTCGACCAGCTTGACCAGATAATTGTGGTTCGCGTAGGCGCGGGCACCCTTGGAAACCTGGAGGATAACGGGAGCGTGCTCTTCCTGGCAGGCCTCAGTGATGCCCTGAACGATTTCCATGTTGTTGACGTTGAAAGCACCGATGGCGTAGCCGCCGTCATAAGCTTTCTTGAACATTTCGGTAGAAGTAACCAGAGGCATAATGACATCTCCTTAGTTTATTCATATTCCACGAAGAATTCTAGCAAATTTCAGTTATTTTTGCAATAGACGAATTTACAATTTCCGCGTGATGTGATATATTTTGTTTTGTTCAACATACTCTAATACGCATATGGAGGTAATTTATTATGTCTGAAGCTTTGAAGGGCGCTCTGATCATCGGCCAGTCCGGCGGACCGTCCTCTGTCATCAATTCCAGCGCCTACGGCTGCATCCGCACTGCGCTCGACGCAGACTGCATCACAAAGGTCTACGGCGCGTACCACGGCATCAAGGGCGTTCTGAACGACGAACTGCTGTGCATGGACGAGGAAGACCGCGCAGAACTCGATCGTCTTCCCTACACCCCGTCCTCCGCGCTCGGCTCCTGCCGCTACAAGATCAAGGATCCGGACGAGGACGACACCGATTACAAGCGCATTCTTGAGATCTTCAAGAAGTACGATGTCCGCTATTTCTGCTACAACGGCGGAAACGACTCCATGGACACCTGCAACAAGATCTCCAAGTATATGAAGAAGGTCGGCTACGAGTGCCGCGTCATGGGCATCCCCAAGACCATCGACAACGACCTGTTCGGCACCGACCACTGCCCCGGCTACGCTTCCGCGGCCAAGTATATCGCCACGTCCATCATGGAAGTCTCCCGCGACGCGCACGTCTATGACACCGGCATGATCACCATCATCGAGTGCATGGGCCGTCACGCAGGCTGGCTGACCGCCGCTGCTGCGCTCGCCAACGAGGCAGAGCCCTGCTGCGACTTCATCTATCTGCCCGAGGTCGACTTCGACATGGACAAGTTCGTCGCCGACGTTTCCAAGCGCTACGAGGAAAAGAAGAACTGCATCGTCGCCGTCTCCGAGGGCGTGCACTATGCCGACGGCCGCTTCGTCTCCGAGGCGAAGACCGCCGCGACCGACGGCTTCGGCCATGCCCAACTGGGCGGTCTGGCTGCAACGCTGGCCGGCATCATGAAAGAGCGCACCGGTGCGAAGGTCCGCGGCATCGAGCTGAGTCTGCTGCAGCGCTGCGCGGCGCACTGCGCCTCCGGCACCGACATTGAAGAAGCGTTCATGTCCGGCAAGACTGCTGTCGAGCAGATGGTCGCCGGTCAGACGGACAAGATGGTCGGCTTCGAGTGCGACCGCACGAACGGCTACACCTGCAAGGCCAAGCTGTTCGACCTGTCCGACGTCGCCAACTTCGAGAAGAAGTTCCCGGCCGAGTGGATCACCCCGGAGGGCAACAACGTGACGGAAGACTTCATCAAGTACGCCATGCCGCTGATCCAGGGCGAGACGAAGCTCGAAAAGGAAAACGGCCTGCCCCGCTTCGCAAGACTGAAAAAGGTCTTCGCAAAATAAGCAAGCAAACCCATAAGCCGCCGCGCCCCATCCGGAGCGCGGCGGCTTTTTGCATCTGCTTCCCGTTTCTTAAGAAATATTTATTGTTTTTCGATAAATTTTCATTGACAAACGATTTTCTCTGTGGTAGCCTATAGCCACAGGAAGGGAGTGTGCTTCATATGAACTGGTCAAAGGATCGATCCATCGCGCTCTCGCGCGGGTGCGTGGTGCTGTTCATGATTCTGCTGGCGGCGCTCGATATCGGGTGCTATTGGGCAGTCCGGTGGTTTATCGGGCTGCGCTTCATGCCTTGGCAGTCCGGTGTTCTGATGATGGTTACGATCTATCTTTGCAGCGGCTTCGGCTGGGTGCTGCTCGTAAGGCTCTGGCAGCTGCTGGACAATATCCGCCTGCAGCTCGTCTTCGACCTGCGGAATGTAAAGCTCCTGCGGCAGGTCAGCTGGTGCTGCGTCGGGGCGGGAGCTGTGTGCCTCGTCAGTTGCCTGTATTATCTGCCGTTCATCGCGGTCGCCATCGCGGCGGGCTTCATGGCGCTGCTCGTGCGCATCGTCAAGAATATTTTCCAGCAGGCCATCGACATGAAGGCCGAGCTTGACCTCACGATCTAGGAGGGCGCGGCATGGAAATTCTCGTAAATCTGGACGTGATGATGGCGAAGCGCAAAATTTCCGCCGGAGAGCTGGCCGAGCGCGTCGGCATCACGCCCGCGAATCTGTCCATTCTCAAAAACAACAAAGCCAAGGCCATCCGCTTTTCCACGCTCATGGCCCTGTGCCATGAACTCCGCTGCCAGCCGGGCGACCTGCTGGAATTTGTGGACGATCAACAGGAGGTTCCCGATGGAAGACCATAAAATCAACGAATTCCCCCGCCCGCCGGAAGCATCCGATTGGGCGCAGGACGCGCTCGTGCCGAAAAAGCCGCCGTTTTCCGCAAACCGGAGAGAGCAGCTGCTGGCGTTCGGACTGTATGTGCTGGCATATCTCTATCTGGGCTATCAATGGTGGGCGCTGCCGCTGTTCACCGCCGGATTTATCGCGGCGGCGGAGTATCTGTTCCAGGAGCAGAAGCGTTCCTGGGAAAGCTGGGTCTGGCTTGGCTGCGTACTGCTTGTGACCGGCTGCATCGCCTGGCGCGGGCTTCACCCGTACCAGTACGATTCGCGCTATCCCGAGCTTGTCAACCATGAATATATCCTTTCGGAAAAACTGCTGCTGTTCATCCTGCATATCTTCGCCGTCTATTGGCTCATGAGCCGTTCCGGGCGGCTGACCGGCGGCGAAAGCGGCCATCTGCTGCCGCTCGACGCGCTGTATGCGTTTGTGATCATCCCATTCAAAAATTTCTTCCTGCGCATCCGCTGCGTGCTGTTCGCGCTGAAGCCCAAAAAGGAGCGGAAGGTCAACGCCGGAGCCGTCGCAGCCGCCGTGCTGGCCGCGTTCATCGTGCTGGTGCTGCTCGTCATGGCCATGACGCAGCTGTCCGCAGCAGACGACACGTTCAGCAGCCTTTTGGAGGGCCTGCGCGACGCGCTGACACTCGATCTCGATCAAGTGTGGTTCTATCGCTTTCTCCTCAGTCTTCCCGTCGGAGCCTATGTCTTCGGCCTGCTCGCGGGCCTTGGCCGCGAAACGCCCGAGACGATGCGGAAACACGGCGCGTCCGCAGAGGCCGCGCTGCCAAAGCTGCGCGTCGTGCCGGAGGCCGTCTGGCTCGCGGCGCTGGGCGTGTTCAGCGCGCTCTATCTCGCGTTTTTCTTCGTGCAGGGCCGTTATCTGTTCGGCGCGTTCACGCGCACGCTCCCGGAGAGCTTCACGGTCGCGGAGTACGCCCGTCAGGGCTTCTTCGAGCTCTGCCGCGTCATGGCGATCAACTTCACCCTCTTCTGGCTCGTCTCGCGCACCGCCCGGCGGGAAAGCAAGCCTGTCCGCTGGATGACGGCGGCGCTTCTGATCGAGAGTATGCTCTTCGCCGTCGTTGCCCTGTCCAAGCTCGTGCTCTATATCGACTGCTTCGGCTTCACGCCCAAGCGCCTGCAAAGCACCTGGCTCGTGTGCGTTCTCCTGTTCGGCAGCGCCTGCGCGCTTTATACCCACCTGACGGGCAAAAAGTCCATGCGCGTCTGGATGATCTTCGGCGCCGTCACGCTTTCCCTGCTGTGCATCTGGTAAATTGTTGGGTATCCGCGGATTTTGTACGCAAAAAATCCGCGGATACCCCCTTGACAGCACCGACTGCCTGTGCTATTATAATAAAGCTCTTTAGAAAGCACTATATCGCGGGATAGAGCAGTTCGGTAGCTCGTCGGGCTCATAACCCTTAGAGTTAGCGTCCAGCTTTCAGGAGCAAAAAGTCAACATCGCGGGATAGAGCAGTTCGGTAGCTCGTCGGGCTCATAACCCGGAGGTCGGGGGTTCAAATCCCTCTCCCGCAACCATAAAAACAGCCGGTTTCAGTACGAAATCGGCTGTTTTTCTATACTTTTTCAGAAAAATGAGCAGAGCGGGCAAGTGAAGAATTCAACTTTAATTCAACTTGCTTTCAAAATCACGCTTTTTTCAGAAAAATATCTGAGAGGATTTCTGCATTCTTCCCGTCCGCTTCCTCGACGACGTGCGCGTAAATATTTGCCGTTGTGCTCACCTGTGCGTGTCCCAGCCGCTTGGAGATCGAGACGGAATCCACGCCGTTAAAATAGAGCATGGACGCCATTGTGTGCCGGAACGCATGGGGATTGATATGCGGCAGGCCGTGGCGCTTGCTGAATTTGCTCATCCAGTCTGTCACGCTGTCCGGGTGCATGGGGCTGCCGTTCTCCTGCGAGAAAACAAAGCCCTGATTCTCGTAGAATTCGCCCAGACGCAGCCGCTCGGTGTTCTGCCATGCGCGATAAGTGCGGAGAAGCTGTATTGTCTCTGCTGGGAGCGTAATATAGCGGTCAGACGTGGCCGTCTTCGGGGTGTCCTCGTAAATTCCGCGATCAGGGGCATACAGAACGTTGTTGCAGATATGGACGCGATTCTTCTCAAAGTCAACGGCGCTCCATTTCAAACCCAGCAGTTCCCCGCGCCGTGCGCCGGTCAGCAGAAACAGGTGCGCCAGCGTCTCCCATTTCAGCGGCTCCTGTTTGAGCGCGTCGCGGATCGCCGCGATCTGCTCCGGCTGGAAGTAGTTTACTTCCTTCTTGGCAACCTTCGGAAGCGTGGCCTTTGCCGCGACGTTGAAGGGAATCTGGCCTTCCTTCTCCGCTTGGTCAAGAACCGTAGAGATCAGTCGGTGATGCTCCAGAATCGTCTTTGCAGACAGGCCGGAACCGGTGCGCTTGTTCTGCCCCGGCTTTCCGAGCGCCGTATAGAAGCTGTTCAGATGGTCTGCACGCAGATCTTTCAGCTTGATATGACCGATAGCCGGATAGATGCGCTCGGTCAGCTCCTTGTAGCGGACAATCGTGGAGTGCTTCGCTCCGCGCTGCTCCTTCATGGCAATTACATATTCACAGTACGGCTCAAACTTCTGGCGGCTGTCAGTGGTGACGCCCGCTCTGCATTCCTTCTCAAAGGTCGCGGCGAAAGCCTCGGCCTTTTTTCGTGCGCTCTTTTCCGTCCAAGTCGGCGAAACCTCGAACGTAGCTGTCCACGGCTTCAGCTGCTTCCCATCCGGCCCCCGCCCGCGATGGACGCGGATGGAATAGGAGATCAACCGTCCGGCCTTGTCGCGGCGTTCTTGGATGTTAGCCATTGTTCCACCTCGTTATCCACTTCATCCAAATTCAGCTTGCTAAGAATATCGTCTAAATGTCTGCGAAATGCGCGTTCTGCCTTAAATATCAGAATATCTCCGTAATCTCGTTCATCAAAATCGAGGGTTTGAGGGATGGAATCAGCGTTTGAAATCTGCCATGCGTAAGCTGTTGCCTCGACGCGAACCGGTCTTGACGTGTTTGCAAAAAAGTCAACGGCTTTACGCTCATTTTCTTTGCTTGCCTCGTACAATTCCGGCTGATACTCTTTCAGGTTCACCATTGCTTCGAATGCGGTAAACATTCTGACGTTCTCCAGCAGCCCGGCAAGGCCGTCCCATTCAAGCAGGCTTGACAGTTGCCCAGACAGCCCCGTTTCCTTAATCTGAGATAGTCTTTCCACCGCTTGCACAGAAAGCCCCGTAATAGCAGAAACGTCCGCCGTTGTGCGTCTTCTGACCCCATCTTCACCGTCTCCGAGCAGATAGGCAACGTCACAATCAAACAGTTTTGCCATGACTTGAACTCTACCAAGCGGCGGGATAGTCTTCCTATTCTCCCAGTCGAGAACGGTTCGACCGTCCAATATCTTGCCGTTATTCTCGACAAGTGAGATTTCTTCCGCAAGCTTATCCTGTGTCCATCCCTTGCGTTTTCTTTGCTCACGGATTCGCGCGGGGGTTTTACTTGTGTTCAGCAGCTTGGTTTTACACATGAGTTAAAAACGTACCTCCAATTTTTAGAATGTGAATTATCGGTGTTATTATACCATTCCGTTTCCGAGCGGTCAATGATAAAATTTGACCATGAACAAAATAATTTGACGAAATTCGGAGGTGCAACATGAATCAGTTCAAGACTATCCGCCAGACTGCCGCGATGGGCGTCTTGCCGGAGCATCGGCTCAGAATCCTTGTCGCGCAGAAGGATTGCCCCGGCTTTTATGCGGGCAACCGCTTTTTGGTCAACGTCGATCTTTTGATCGAGCAGCTGAACCGGCGGAGCACAGAGGCAGCGCAGAAAGGGGCTTGCTAAATGGCAAGGCGGCGAATGTTTTCGTTGGACGTCGTTGACACAGATGCCTTTCTCGACCTCCCGGCCAGCTCCCAAAGCCTATATTTTCACCTCGGGCTGCGGGCAGATGACGACGGTTTTATTTCTTCTCCAAGGCGTATCGCGTCAACCGTCAATGCGTCCACGGATGACCTGAAGCTGCTGATTGCAAAAGGCTTCATCATCCCGTTTGCCTCTGGTGTATGTGTCGTTCGGGACTGGAAAATTAACAATTACATCCAACGGGACAGATACAGTCCGACACTCTATGCTGAGGAGAAAAGCCAGCTGGAATCAAGCAAAAATGGAAGATATTTGCTGGCGGATACAAAATGTATACAGGATGTATCCAAACCGGATACGCAGGATAGGGTAGAGTTAGGATATATATCTTCGCCTACGGCTCAGAGCGCGGGCAAGGGAAATGATGCTTCTTTCTCTGCATTTTGGAACGCATATCCGCGAAAAGCGGGGAAGGGTGCGGCGCAGAAAGCCTTTGCAAAGGTCAGGGTTTCTCTGAATATTCTTCTGTCAGCCTTGGAGGCCCAGAAGCAAAGCGACCAGTGGAAACGCGACGGAGGGCGATATATTCCATACCCGGCAACTTGGCTGAACCAAAAACGTTGGGAAGACGAACCACCTGCCCAGCCGGAAAAGGATATGGAGCCTGCCAAGGATTGGACGGTCACGCACCCAGAATGGGCGGATCAATCGACTTGGGTTCCCGGCCCTGACGGGGTTTACAGACCAGTGGGGGTGATGCCGTGAGCCTTGCGTCTCAGAGCGTAGCGGGCAGCCTACTGATTGACGCTGCCTGCCTTCTAGCGGTGCGGCAGCAGGTGCGCGCAGACGATTTTGAGGTTGCCGCAGATCGCGCAATTTTCGAGGCCGCCTGCCGTCTCGCAGACGCGGGACAGGCCGTCGATGTGGTCACAATTTTGCAGGATGCTCGGCGGCACGGGGCGGATTTGTCAGAAGAATATGCGGCGACGCTGTTGAAGGTTACGCCGACCGCGGCCAATGCTGCGCAGTATGCTTCTGCCGTCCATTCCGAGGCCGTCCGGCGCAGGCTGTCTGAAATCGGAATGCAGCTCGCGGAGGCAAGCGGGGACATGGCTCGTACCCCTGCGGGTATCATTTCGGAAACTGCTGCCGCGCTGGAAGCCGCCGACGCAGCGCCGCAGGCAGGTATGTGCACTTCGTCAGATGCGCTGTCGGCGTTTCTTGACTACCGCGCACAACTGGAATCCGGGCAGGCCGTCACAGTCGGCACGGGCTACCCCGGCCTTGATAAGCTGCTGGGCGGTGGGATGCTCAATCAAGGACTGTACATACTGGCTGCACGGCCCGGCGGCGGCAAAACGACGTTTGGCTTGAAAGTCGCAGAAAGTGCCGCGAAAACCGGTGCTTGCCTGTTCTTTTCGCTCGAAATGTCCACCGAACAGATTACGGCGCGTCGGATTGCTGCGGAATCTGGTCTATCCATCGGGCGGCTGATGGTCGGCGGGGGCCTCAGGGATGAAGAGCAAGCCAAGCTTGCAAACGCAGCGTCGGTTCTGTCCACGCATGACTTCCGCCTGAACCGTGCGCCCGGTGCGTCCGTCTCGGACATTGCGCAGGCTGCGCACCTGGCGAAGAATCTTCGGCTTGTGGTCGTGGATTATCTTGGGCTGGTACGCAGCGACGAGCGGGGACTTTCCATCTACGAGCGGGTCACGAAGAATAGCGCCGCCTTGAAATCCCTCGCCCGCTCGTTGAACGTGCCGATTCTGTGTCTGGCGCAGCTGAACCGTGCAGCAGAACAGCGGGCAGACAAGTGCCCCAGCATGGCCGACCTGCGGGATTCCGGCGCAATCGAGCAGGATGCGGACGCGGTTATTCTGCTGCATCGCCCCGCTGCGTATGAGGCCAAGCAGCCGCTGCCGTGGGAAGCGCAGCCCCTGACCGCGATCGTCGCAAAGAATCGCCACGGCAATATCGGGCGGCTGGACTTCGATTTTTGGGGAAGTTCTGGCATTATCATGGAACATCGGCTCGAGGTGGGAGGCGGGGTATGACGCAGGCACAGCATTACAAGCCAGCGGACGTGCGCAGGCTGCTCCTGCATACGCCCGTCCCACGCCGGAAGCGCGACCGCTGGGCCGCATACTCCGCATTCACCAACCACGTCTTGCCATATGTCACGACTGAGCACCGCGACGAGGTGTGCAGGCTTGCGGCAGGACGGTTCAGGGTATAGCACGAAAAATGCAGAGAAAATCTGGATTTCTGCACATTTTCTGTTGATACGCGCATCATTCTATGCGCATTGATGCGTGTTTTTTCTTCTTGCGCAACATCGGTATATTGCAACACATGGAGGTACACATGACCACAAAAGACGAATTAAAAGCATCCAACCAATCCGCAAAGTTCTGGGAGTTGGAACGGCCGGAGATCATGGAAACGAGATTCAACACGCTCCGCTATTACCCGAAGGCCCAACGCCTTGTCGTGCATCTGCGCGATTATTGGAGCGAACGCGACGGCTGCTACCGCATGGGCAAGGGAACCGGCCTCGACCTTGCAGCGTTGAGCAACAGGCCGGACACAATCGACCGGCTGATCGAAATTCTACAGTCGATCAAACAGTACTGACGGAGGGCGTGCACATGGCTGACTATTTTATCAATTCCGATAAGGGCAGAGATCTTGCGAACAGCATGGGTGCTGGTGAAGTCCGTGACGCTTCTGACGGTTCGACATGGATCAAGAATTCCGACGGGAGCGTTACGGTCTGGAAAAACGGCGTGAAAATGACCGGCGTGGTGGGTGAATCTACACCTGCCGAACCGGTCACGCCGGAGTACACACCGGAACAGCCCACGTCCATTGACACCCCGGTTCTGGACAGCACGAGCCAGACTGCACCGTCTGTGCAGCAGGATACAGTACAAACGCCGACCCTCAATGAGCGAATCCAGACGGCCCGCGAAAAGGCGAAGGAAGCAACGAGCAAGGTCACGGAAGGGTTATACACCATCGGGACAGAACTCGGAAAAAGCTATGCCGATCAGCTGCAAAACGCCGGAGACACCAAGCTTCTTTCCGACGGCTATACGCTCCGCCGCGACGAAGACGGCGGCTATAGTGCCAGCAAGAACGGCCAGAGCGTAAAGGTCAGAATCGACGAGGATGCGGTTCGCCGGGATTCGCTGATGAATGAGGCGATTCGCGGCGCCTTCTCGCAGAACAGCCCGTATACCGTCGGCACAGAGGCCGGGCTTGACCTTCTGGAACAGGCGAAAAGCACCGGAAGCACGGTATGGGCGCCGGACAATTCCGAATGGGCCTATACCGGGAACGGGTTTACCGCGACAAAAAACGGCCAGACGCAGGCAATCACGGTCGACAAGGACGCAATAAGAAAGGCCGCGCAGAAGAAAGCGCAGGCACTTCCTGACGGATTCGACGGCGAGTACAGAATCGGGTCTGCGGACGGCGTTTCGTGGGTCGACGGCAACAGACAGCCGGGCGAAATGCTTGGCGGCAGAGACGATTCCCTGTGGATCTGGGAAGGGCCTGACAACGTAGTTGTCCTGAAAGGCGACAAGACCTATAAGGGCGTGATTGACCGTGAAGCTGCGGCCCGCGATACGCAGCAGGCAGCGGCTCCAGTCAGTGCCGGAACCGGCTCTGCGGGCGGCTCGTACTCCGGCGGTTCCGGTACATACGTTTCCAGCGTTTCCAACGCAGGAAAGAGCGCAGCGAAGTCTTCCACCGCCGCTAACAGCACCGATGTTGCCACGCTTCGCAAGCAGGCCGCGACCGCGCAGCGGGACATGGCGGATATCGCCCGGCAGATTTCTGCCGGGAAAGCCCGCAAAAAGGACACGTCAGCACTCGAAGCGAAGTACGCCGAGGCAAAGTCACGGTATGACACGGCAAGGGCGCAGATCAACGCCGCCAGCGCCGAACTGACGCTTGTAAAGAAGGCGACGGCCCCGGAGATCAAAGCCGCCGCTGCAAACGGGCAGAATGCGCGGGATTCCTATTCCGTTCAGTACACCGACACGCCGAGCCGCGCAGAAGTCATGCGTTCGTATCAGGAGCGCAAGGAAGAGGCACAGAAAGAGGCCCGGGAAAATGCGTGGAAGAGCCTCCCGACGGTGGCGGACGCAGACCGGTTCACGATCAACGAAGCGGCAGACGCACAGACCAGAGGGGCGGAACAGCAGTTTTTTGCTTCCGCCCGGAGAGAGCTTCAGCAGAACGCTTGGCGCAGCCTGCCGACGGTGCGGGATTCCGAACGGTTCAGTATCCCGTCTCAGACGGACAGCCTCATGCAGCAGGCGATTGCGCAGCGGCAGAGCGCAGCCCAGCCGCAGACCGACAAGGGGATCGGCGGAAAGCTTTTCACCATGCTTGGCGCAGGCCTCGGCCAGTTCAACGCGTCTATTGCCAACTTTGCCGACGCCGCAGCGACGACAGTCGAAACAGTAGAAAGTTATTTAAACGGCGGGTTTACAAAGGACGGGAAGTTTGTAAAAGGAGATTCGGCGTTCACAAGTTCCCTTTTGCAGCCGATCCATAATTGGGCAAAGTACACCCAGCGCACGTCCGATTCGCTGAACGAGCGCTCCGCAGCAAACTGGAGCGATACGAAAGCGGGCAGCGTTGCAAACACGATCGGAACCGGTGTCATTGCAGCGCTGCCGCAGGCTGCGCTTGCGCTATTGACGCTCGGCACTTCGAGCGCAGGAACGCTGACGCAGGCCAGCTCCGGCCTTGCAGGCAGCATCGAAACCGTTATGCGGCGGATCTCCAGCGACCCGTCGTATTGGCTTTCATTTATGCAGGAAACCGGCGGTAACTTTGCAGAGGCAAAGGGAGCCGGAGCGACAGACGAGCAGGCCATTCTGGCGTCTACGATAGCTGGCCTTGCAAACGCCGCAATCGAAGTTGGTGGAGGTCTGGAAAACAACGACTGGATGAACGACGGCACGCTTTCTGCGCTCAGCAAGGCGAAAAATCTGATCAAGGGCGCGATCGAAGAGGGCGGCGAAGAACTCATTCAGAACCCGATCAGCCGCGCCATGCAGAAACTTGTCTATGACGGAGATCGGGAGTGGCTGTCACTCGACAACACGGCGCAGGGCCGGGACGCTGTTTTCAATCCGTATCAGTCAGCCGAGGAATTTGCAACCGGCGCAGCAGTCGGCGGTATCCTCGGCGCGGGGAACTTTGCGCTGAATCGCGCGCTCGGTTCGCGCAGCCAGAATCAGGCGCGGAACACTCAGCTGACACAGGACGAAATGCTTGACGCGTCCATTCAGGCCGCGCTGCGCGGCGAAACGCTCACAGACCCCGCACAGGCCGAGAATCAGAACACCCAGCAAACGACGCAGCCCGCGCAGGAACGCGGCGCAGAGGGCGTTATAACGGGCGGGGAATCCGGCCCGCGTTCCGGTGTCAGTAACCAGTCCGTGAGAAGCGAAAGAAGCGCAGTAGATCAAGCTGTGTTAGCTGCGCTCACCGGGCAGGACATCAGAACAGTCAACCAGATGGGGACGAACAATGCGTATGCGTCGGCAGAAGAAAACGCTGCTGCACGTCCGTATACGCATGAGCGGGTTTCCAATGCGGAACAGTTTGCGCGGGCGAATGGCAGAATTCTGACGGATGCGGACGGAAATGTTTCCAATTATGCCGGACAGGTTCAGGAACTGCTTGCGGCGGATCACTGGAACAATACAGACCGCGACGTCGCGGCGACACTCAGACACGAGGCGTTCCAGCGGGGCGATATGGACAGCTTCTATCGGCTGTCTGACCGGATCACAGAGACGAACACGGAGGCCGGGCGGACGCTGCAGGGCACGCAGAAATGGCTGGAACAGGCGCACCCAGAACAGTCTGTCGTTGCTGCGGCAAAGAAAGCGCTTGATACGAACCCCAAGGCTCCGTCCGGGAAAATGGCGTTCATCGAAAAGACTGCGCGGGAAATTTCCGGCTTCGGTGATAATGTCAGCCAGTGGGCGGGCGCACTGAGGCAGATCGCGGAAGAGCGCAGAATGACCGGCGTGGATATGCTTGTCAGAATAGCCGAAAAGCAGGGCGCAAACGATCCGCGGTGGCTCAAAAGTCTGGTTTACAACGGCCTGTATAACGTTGCCGGAGATTACGAAAAGCCGACTGGCGCGGTGGATACGGTCAACAAGGGGCTGCGCAGGCTCAAATCCTACGTCATCACGAACCAGCTTTTCCGCATCACGACGAATGCTGCAAACGTGGTCTCCAACAGCATTTCCAACGCCACGGAGGCCGCAGCGGCAAACACCGGCACGGCACATCTGGCCGACGCGATCATGGGTAAATTCACCGGTCTGCGCAGTCACGGCGCGTTCGAAAACGTGCTGGGCAAGGAAGCGCTGACGACCGGTAAAAACCTCGCACAGAAATCCTTCGTGGAAATCTGGCTTGACACCAGCACGGAGGGAACTGACAGCAAGTTCCAGAGCAGCAAGGGCCGCGCCGTCCGTGAATACAAAATGACGGGAAATCAGCTGTTTTCTACCATCGACGCGGTATTGTCCACGGCACTTAACACAACGGACGCGTTTGCAACCGGCGTTTCCCAAGGAGCAGCACAGACGGCCTTGCGTCGGAACGTCCAGAAGGGCTATCTGACAGCGGAGCAGGCGCTCGATGTCGCCAAGCAGCGCGGCAGTGACACAACGTTCCACAACAAAACGGCCCTCGGCACGACCCTGCAGCGCGTGCAGGCGGCAATGAACTGCGGGCTGGAATACGGCGCGGGCAATATCGTTGCGGGCAACTATCTGAACGTTCCGGCGGCAGTTCTGATGCGGGAGGTCAGCAAAATGCCGACCATCGGAACCGTCGGCGCATTGATCGATATGGCAGCGGTCTGCATCGACGGCAAGACCGGGAAAAACACCATCGGCGACTTGCAGGCGAAGATCACGGGCGAGAAGCTGACGCTTGCACAGCGCCAGAGCCGCGCTGCACAGCAGCTTGGCCGCTCTTTGGCGCTGGGCACGATGGAGGTCGCGGGTTATGCCGCGCTGGCATTGAAGGGAATCATTCGCCGCGTTGACGACGACGACAAGGACAAGGCAGCGTTCGAGGCCGCAGGCGGTCAGCAGGGGCTTTATATCAACTGGTCTGCACTCTGGCGCAGCGTCCCCGGCGGCGACAGCGAGTGGCAGGATGGCGATGTCATCACGAATCTTGGACGGCTGGAACCGCTGACCGTGAACATGAATTTCGGCATTGACGTTGCAGAGGCGCTGAAAACAGACGAGGGCCTGCGGGCCGAAGACCTGAAAGGCATCAGCATCAGCGCCGTGCAGGACGGTATTGCAGACCTCAGTATGATCCAGAATATTCAGGGCATCATAAACGCGCTGCAATATAAGGGCGAAGACCAGAGTGCGTTTGAGGCAGTAGGACAGGAGCTGCTTGCAAGCAATGTTGCGTCCCTGACGCCCGGACTGATCCAGCAGGCCGCGAAGGCGATTGACCCGTATTACCGGGATCTTTATACCGGCGATACGAGCGGGCAGCAGATTTATGATATCTGGGCCAACACGATCCCCGGCCTGCGTCAGCAGCTTCCCGAAAAGCTTACGGGCTTCGGTACGCCGAAGGAATACGCCGGAACAGGCACGGAACAGGCCGTGAACGCGCTCCTGAATCCATACGCAACAACGACCGTGCGCCCGAAGACCGGCATGGAATCCATGCTTCAGGAGGCGGAGGACGTCAGCGTTTATCCGAACAGGAACCCAATCGGAAGCGTCAGCGTCAACGGCCAGACTGTGACGCTTACGAACGAGCAGAAACGGCAGTACCAGACCGTATACGGTCAGACCTATCGGGATACGCTTCAGGCATTGCAGGGCAGCATTGCATTCCGGCAGCTTGACAGGCAGGCAAAAGACGCCGCTATGAAAGCGGCGGAAAGCTATGCAGGCACAGCGGCAAAGACCGCGCTCGATATCGGATACAAGCCGCCGGAAGACTACGCAGCGCGCATAGGAATGGACGGTGCCGCGCTTGCAAATGCGCTGATTCTCGAAGCTGTCAAGGCACAGCATTATCTTTCAGGTGATACAAAGAAGCAGCTTTCCGGTGTCGAAGGTGTCTATGGAAGCACCGCCTATGCGCGGCAATCCCTTGACGTTGTCAACGCCGCGAAGGAAAAAGCCACGGCATATTTTGAGCACGTGGAGCAGGCGAAATACGGCGGCGAGCTGACCGAGGCCGAACAGGAGCTTGTAGGGAAGGATTCTGAGTACATCGCAGATTATTTCATGCGCAAGGCCATTGACAGCTACAAGAACACTGACGGCACGTCAGGCCATTTGAGCGGGGATAATGCCGTAAAATACGCCGCAGTGGCAAAGAAACTCGACGGGCCAACATTTGCCGGTGTCGGCATTTTCGGAGATATTCTGACAGAGGCCAAGAAGAAAGCCCATTCGTTCTATACGGAGGTCGAGAAGACCGGCTTCGGCGGCATCATGTCTGCGGATAACCGCGCGCTGAATCGGAAATTTGCCAAAATGTCCGACGATGAAATTGCACAGCACTTCCTGAGCATTGCAGCGAAAGAAAGCTTTAAGGACACCAACGGCAACGGAACGAATCTTGACGAAGCTGCAGCAGCGCTCAAATCCGGCAAAATCAACGACCCGGTCGTGTTTGCACTTCTCGACACAGACACCATCGAGGACTACAACCGCTACGGAAAGGGCAGCAGCATCACGACGGAAATCCTCTTGCAGGCGGCGCGTGCGAAGAAGACCGTAAAGCAGGACACCGACCAGGATTCTGTCGTTGTGAACACCTCACAGGAGCAGTTTGAAGACTGGGTAAATCGTCAAAGCTGGACGCAGCAGCAGAAGCAGGACGTCATGAAGGTCTTCTACCCCAACACGGCGGAAAAGAAGAATTATCTCGTCGAATCCCTGAACAGCGGCAAGATGAAGTATACCGACGCAAAGAAGGAGCTGACGCCGACCTTGCAGGCCGGATGGACACACCAGCTTCTTCCGACACTCGACGCCAATGCAAACGACACGACAAAGGGCGCGCTCATGTCGCACTACATCGAAGCGGCTGCGGCCTACGACGACCGCCCGAACGCCGCCGAGCGAAAGGCTCTGAATTACAGCTATGCCTGGCAATGGTTCTGCGACTACCTGAACACGACCGACATGACGCGGGAGCAGAAATACCAGATCGCGCTTATTCTGTCCGGCACAGATTCACAGCGGACGAAGGACAAAATCTGGTCGAGGCTCAGATAATTTTCCAGACCCAGCAAAACAGCGCAGCAGTCCATACCGGGCCGCTGCGCTGCTGCTTGATTCAGAAAAGTTCGCTGACGTGCCAGTGCTCCAGTTTCCGGTCGTCCATGGCTTTCTTCCGGGCCGCCTGCTCCCGCTTCTTCTGCGCGGCTGTCTTGGGCCTCTGGATCAGCGACGTCGGCGGGCCGTAGACCTTGCACAGAAGATTATACATAGCTTCTTCGTAGGTTACAGACCGGTCATCTTCTGTGCTCCGGCTTTTTTTCTTTGTTTTTGATTTTTTCCGTGTCGCCATTCCGAAAGAGCACCCCCTGTTTTTCTGGTACCCCCAGTATGGCATACGAATGCAGTTATGTCAACTTCTTGCTTTAGGGCTGGATGTACGCGGGTATGCAATGATATATATAGGCGAGAATAAACCCACACGCCCGTTTTTCCGCTACCCCCTCTATGCCCTCTGCTTTGATTAGGGAGCATAGCAGCTGTCTGGGCCTGCACCCCCGCACGGCGCAGGGGCTTAATGACCTGCGGCCCGGGCCGTACGTTCTCGCGCGCAGCAGGCACGGCACGCAGCCGGGGCTTGTCTGCATGGTGTTGCGCACATCAAGTTTCGACAAGCAAACGCCTGTTTGCTCTGCGCCTGTTATAACGCCGCACACAGCCGCAGAAGCGTCGTACCCGCTCGTTTATATAGGAAATGTAAAAACGCCGCCACGGGGCTTGTATGGCCTCACAGCGGCATATACGCAAAAAGACCGCAGGGCATTCCCCGCGGTCTTCTGTATCAAGCGTGTTTCAGCTCTTCGATTTCCCGACTGTGCTGGCGGATGATCGAGCGCAGGAATGCAACCTCTTCCTCCAGCTCGTCAACCCGGCTCTTCGGTGCAAGTGTTTCCATCATGGTCTGCTGATTCTCAAACAGCAACTTGAACTTCGGCCCGAAATAAGATTCCATCAGAACCGAAGCGCCCTGCATCGCGTCCTTCAGGGTCTGGCTTGCGGATTCCTGAATCATGTCCTGGATAGCCTGCAAATCCTTTTCATCAAGCATAGTTTCATCCCTCCTGCTTTCATTATACGGCGTTTCCCGCCGTTGTCAATCCGTTTTCGGCTTCCCGTCCCGCTCCATCGTCTCCGAGATCGCGCGGTTGATAAAGCCGTTCGTGCTTTCGCCCTGCGCTTCGGCGTGGGCCTGTACTTCTTCGCGCTGTTCTGCTGTCATACGAATCTCAACACGAACGAATTTGTCCATATAGTTTTTCTGTGCGCGTTTTTGTGCCTCTGTTTTCTCTGGCATATCTAACTCCTTTCGCTTTTATAAGCATATTATACATCAAAAGAGAATCTACCGGTAGATACATAATGCGCAAATCTACCGGTAGATATTTGTGGATATCGCCTATTGTTATCTACCGGTAGATATGATATCATAATGACAGTCGAGGGGAACAAACGAAAACAGTTCAGACACCGGCAGAAGATGGGTGAAGAACATCTACAAGAGTTGGGAAGGAACAGCAAAGTGCAGCAAGGCTCACGAGATCAGTTGAAAGCCCCCAGCCGCCGGAGTTCCCCCAAGACAAAGAAAAAGCGTCCTGCAAGCCGTAGGAAGCACAAGCAGGACGCAACCACAAAAGGGGTCGTGTTCAGTATAACACGCCCCGCCGAAAAAGGAAAGGGGTTTCCACATGAGCAACACAGAAATTCAGAGCAAGGTCAACGAGCTTCGAGAACTGCGCCGCATGGCCGACGAATTGACTGCCGAGATCGAAAGCATTCAGGACGCGATCAAGGCGCACATGACCGCCATCGACGCCGACACGCTGACGGGCACGGATTACAAGATCACATGGAAGACCGTAACCAGCAGCCGCTTTGACAGCACGGCGTTCAAGAAGGCCATGCCGGAGCTTGCCGAACGCTTCACCAAGTCCAGCACCAGCCGCCGCTTCACCGTGGCGTGAGGGGGCGGCAATGGCGAAAGACAAGGACAAGCACCCCAGCTGGTTCAAGATGAAGCTGGAGCGCCGGGAACTGGTCAGGCAGCTTTCCCCGGAAACAGCAGTGAACGTGCTGCTGGCCTGCTGGGACTTCTTGGAGACAGGCGAAAAGCCCGCAAACCTGTCTCCAATCGAAAGCGTTGCGTTCTCTGCGTTCATGCCGGACATGGAAGAAGCTTGGGCGCGATATGTGCAGCGAATCACGGCAAGACATGGCGCTGATCGGTCGATATCGACCGATATCGAATGACACAGAAGTAGAAGAAGAAACAGAAGTAGAAGTAAGAAGTAGACTGTATAAGGGTATAAGGGAACGGAGCCGCTTCCGTGCTCCGCTCCACCCACCCCGACAAAGGAGGCAGATACTTGCTGTTTGATTTTGACAAATTTGCGGATATCACAGCTTCGGTATTCCCCGGAGGGCCGTACACGCTGGACGAAGCGCTTGGCGTGTTCCGGTACTACTTCGAGCAGTACGAGGCACACACCGGCAGACCGCACCCGCCGATCTGTGCAAGTCAGATCGTGCGCATCATCCGGGATATGCCGTGGATCGAGCAGGCCGACCGGGGCAGCGCATACGCCGACATTCCGCCGGAAAGCTACCCGCCCATGATCGACCAGCATTTCCAGACAAGATACCGCCGCTGCGATTACAACATCAACCACTTTTTCAGCGGGCGCATTCGGGAATTGCGCTTTTATGAAACGTGCTACTGACTGAAAGGAGATATTCACCATGAAAAAATTCATCACGCTCACCCTTGCCGCCGTGCTGCTCATTGCAGCCCTCTGCGCAGCACACAAGCCCTTCCGCACCTACCCGCACACGGCGCTTGTAACCGCGCTGGACGAGAAGACGGACACCGTGACCGTCACCGACTATGCAGACCGCACATGGCAGTTCACGGGCTGTGAGGACTACTGCACCGGCGATCTGGTAGCACTCACCATGTCCGACAACGGAACCCGGAACACCGTGCTTGACGACGAGATCATGCAGGCGCGCTATGTGGGCGATCTGGAAAGCTGGTACAAGTACGGAGGTGCGAAATGAGCAGCAGCGAAGCACGAATGATCAAACTGATCCGGCAATCCAGAGACCTGGCGGCAGCGCTCAAAGCTGCTGTTGACCTGATGCTTCAAATCCTGTCCGGGCAGAACGGAGGGAGCAAATGAGAAAAGAGCGTGAAATGGATCCGCTGGAGGCAAAAGCAGTCCGGGAGCAGTTCGAGCGGGCCGGGAATCTCTATCAGAAGCTGACCGACCGGCAGAAAAAGAAGGTCAGCGCATTGATTCGGCAGCTGCTAGAGCGGCAGGAGAAGGAAGGTGCGCAGCATGACGCATGAGGAAGCCAAGCGGTACATAGCCCGGCTGACATACGAGGAAAAGAAGCGGCTTATGCAGCTGCTCAAAACCATGGAACAGCAGCGCCAGCAGCCAGCCAATACCTGACAGCCACGGAGCGGGTTTCCCCGCTCCGTTTTCCTCGTTTTGAGTTCAACAAAAATTCAACTCCATTACGAAAAGTTCAACAAAGTTACAAAACGATACCAAACGCAGAATCCAAAAAAGCCAGTGTTTTCAAGGCTTTTTCACACGATGTAACACGATAAAGAACGGCATTTTTAGAACTCATAACCCGGAGGTCGGGGGTTCAAATCCCTCTCCCGCAACCATAAATCGCCGTATTTCGTGAGAAATGCGGCGATTTCTCTATTGTTTTGTTTGGATTTTCCCGTTTTGCTCATTTGCAATTCATGCTCCCCGTGGAGTCTTTGTTCCGATTCGCTGGACATAGCTTCCATATTAAAACGCTTCAGAAGTTCTGATTGGAATACCGCCGTTTGACAGCTTTACGCGCTATTTGCAATAAAGTATGCAATAGCGCGTTTTTTCATTTTATGCCGTGTGGTTTCGTCGCTGCGGAAAGGTCGGCAAAACAACATCTGCAAACTTGGCGCGAGGGGCAGCGCCATTTAATCTCGGCGCTGCATCCATCTGACCCATGTTAAGATAATCGCTCATCATGCCAATCGCCTCGCGCTCGATATCTTCGTTTTTGTGAAGATATTTGCGCGTTGTTTCAATCGACGAATGCCCCAGAATCCCCTGCACGATGTTGAGTGGTACCTTGTCTTCCACCAACCGCGTCGCCAGCGTGTGCCGCAGCGCGTGGGGATTGACCTTGCGGATCTCGCAGCGTTTGGAAACCGCGGCCAGCCGGATCTCAAAGCTCTTGGGGTCGAGATGTGTCCCGGCCTTGGACGGGAACAGCAGCCCGTCCGGGTTCGGCCAAGTGGAATTTGCCAGTGTGAACAGATGACGGATCAGAAGCTCACACAGGCCGTCAGAGATCGCGATCTCGCGGTTCGACGTGCTTGTCTTCGGCGTGTTCTGAACGATAAGGTGCGTTTTCTTCTTCTGATCGTAATTCAGAATCTCAATGTTTGGATTCTCTGGAGAAACTGCTGCTGTTGGAACACGGATCAGATTTTTCGTGACCGAAAGCGTTTGCTTCTCCAAATCCAGATCAGAAATTTTCAGCGCCAGCACCTCGCCGACGCGGAATCCGACAAACAGAGTCGTCAGAATTGCAACGCGCTGCGTTTCCCGCATGACCTCCTCAATGAAGACCTGCATTTCCGATGGACTCAGGACGCGCATTTCCGGTGTTATGACCGTCGGCCTTGCAGTGTCAATCGTTGGATTGCAGGGCAGCCGGTACTTCCGCATGGCGTATGCGAAAAAATCCTTGAGCAACATGTGTTGATTCTGAATGGTCTTTGCAGATAGCCCGCCTTTACGCCCATCCGCACGGCTGCCGTTTTTTTGCTTCCGCTGATAGTAGTCCTGCACAACGTCCTGCGTGATCTGATAGAGCGGCAGGTTTCCAAAGGCATCCGCGAAATGAATCCGATAGGTATCCAGATAGCTTGCATAGGTAGACGGCTTTCTGGCAGGCGGCGCTTTGTAAAGGTCGAGCCATTGCGGAAACGCTTCTGAAAAGAGGATTTCCGATTCAATGGGGTGTCCCAGCTTTGCCCGAAGCTCCTCCATATGGGCAGCTTCCTGCGCCCTCACTTCTTCCTCGGCCTTCAACCGCGCCTGTTCTTCCTCCCACTGTGTCCGGCGTTCCTTGCAGATCGTCTTGGTACGCCCCTTGAAGGACTTCCGAAACGGCTTGCCATCCTCTTTGCGGCCGTATGTAACCTGATAGACCCATGATTTATCTTTTTGCTGATAGAAACTGCCTTCTCCGTTAGAGCGACGTTTCATGTCATCAACCTCCAATTTCTTTGTAATATTTGGAGATTTGACGTTAATTCATAATCGTATGTGAGGACTTCATCCACTCATAAAACGGTTCTCTTGGAACGCGGAAAGAATTGCCGATGCGAATGACCGGAAATGACTTGCTGTGGATCAGATTGTACGCAGCGTTGATGCTGATGTTCAGGATCTGTTTGATATCCTGTACAGTCAAGGTTTCATTTTCTCTCTTTTCCATAGTGGAATCCTCCTCATACGAAGTAAAATATGAACTTTTCAAGGTGCAGAAGCTGACTCGTATAGTTATTGTACGACAGCTCTGCGGGTAATGCAATGCCGCCGCGGGTATCGCGGCGGCATTATTTTGAAAGATGTTTCTCTTTTCGTCTTCCTACCGCCGAAGAATACCGTCAGCGAAAGCGTACAGATTTGCGAGTTCCTCCACAGCCTGTTGTCTGAGCCGCTGCACGGTTCTGGGCGTCGAGCCCATGCCGTCCGCAATTTCACCCCAGGGCTGCTGTTCGAAATAATACCTACGGATCACGTCCTGCTGCCGCCCGTCCAGAAACCCTATGTAATGCGAAAGCCGATCCTGCTCATGGCAGAGATCGGCGTATTTGGAGATCAGGTCTTCGACGCTCTCCCCATTGAGCTGCGCGGCAGCGCGCTGATAGGACATTGCAATTTCAGGGACGCTTTTGGGATAGGCATTCGTACCGGCATTGTCCGCATCCCGCTTTTGAAACGTCATGACCTCAATCATTTCCGTCGGCGTAACATGGCTGGCATACTGTATTTCGTACTGAAGCAGTTCTATCTGCCGCATCATTTTCTGATAGTTTTCCAGCCGATCCAGCACTTCGTTCAGGTATTTGTTGTCCATTTGTTATCCCTCCTAAACCAAAATGCTGCCCGCCGGGTATGCGGCAGCATACAAAAAACAGATGCTGCAGCCGAGCACTGCAACATCTGTTTTCTATTTTTCTATTGTAAGGATAACACAGATACCTGCGACAAATCAAGAGCCGAGCGTGCGCGATTTTAGGCGATTGTGCGACAGAAGTGCGACATTAAATGCGGAATGCCTGCGTAGAATTCCGCCAACGATTATACATAAAGCACACTCGACGCAGCGCGAAGCGTTTCAATGTAAGTGCCGTTGCTATCGTATACGTCCACAACGAATGTAACTTTGTAATAATATCCGGATTCCACAAAGCGATTCCTCGTGATTGTAAACGCACTGGTTGCTCCGTTATATCCGGGGCCGTTATAATCCCAGGACTTATCAATAGACCAGTATTTTTGGTCAGAACTCTTGCACAAAGCCAGGGATGCATCTATTGTACCGTTTCGATATTTGGAATACAAGGAAATTGTGCCTTTACATTCAGCATAGTTCGAGCTTGAAATCGACAAAGACGCAGAACACAGAGAAGATGTATCATACCGCAGAGGGGTATAATCAGCGGCTCCGGCCATGGCAAAAAAGCTGGGAATGACAAGGCAAAATACAAGCACTAAAGCAATACTTCTTAACGTTCTTTTTTTCATTTTAAACTCCATTCCTGAGATGATTTTTACTCTTACGCATGAATAATACGCTCTGCCACAGTTTGCAGTATATCAAGAGAGATATCCTCTCCATAAACAACAAACATCAAATTTGACGTGTCCTCTAACCAGAAAATTTGATAAAAATTGTCTTTATGAACGATCGATACTCCTTGACCATCCAGATTTTCTTCGCGCACCTCGGCATCTTCTGTGTCAATTGTAACTGTGGACACACTGGCCTCACTAATATAGTATATCGCCACTTCAAATTCCTCGCTGCGGCTGTTCTGGAAGTGATAAATACATAACGATTCACTTTCTTCACCGGTAGTGAGGATAAATTCTGTAGGAACAGCATCCAACACGCGTGCCTTATTATCTTCAATAGGCATTTCTATATTGTTTTTCCCCACAGATAATTCATAAGATGTTCCAACATCAAAGGCCTCAATAAGATAATTAAGCGTTTTTACCCGAACTGTTTCCGACGCAGCAAAGACACCAACAAACATAAAAAGTGGTATCAGTATCCACAAAGCAACTCGATTCAGTGTTCGCAGCGTTTTCTTTGCAGCTTTTTGAATCTGGGCTTTTCGATAACTCTTTTCTATCGTATGCAGGCAGCGCTTGCTCAAACGATCGGGAACTGCCGCATCTGGATCTGTGAGAAGCTCCTCATTTTTCTGCATCAGCTCTTTGCCATTTGCCTCGGCCACTCTGTTCATAAGCAGCGCGAAAAAGGCGTCTTCGTATTGCTCATACAGTCGTTCATCTTCATTCATGCTTTTTACCTCCTTCCCGGAGCTTTTCTACAAATGCACGTCTGGCCCGGGTCAATTTCATTCTAACACTGGAAGGCTTACAACCGAGCATTTGTGCAAGTTCTGCGTCCGACAGATCCATCAGATATTTTCCGTACAACAACTGCTTCTCTTCTTCCCGCATTTCCTGAAAGGCGGTTAACAGTTCTTCCTGTTTTTCCTTTTCCAAGTACCTTACCTCGGCTCCGGGGATATGAGCCTGGGGAAAATCCTCTGTTAAGTCATCCAAGGGGATGCAGCGGGCAACTTCCTTTTGATCTCGCTTTATTGTGTTGATCGCAGTGTTGCGAACCGCTGCTGCAATATAGTTTATTTGCGCATAAGGTGGTAACCGTTGAAGCGTTGCTTCATTCTTCAGCAAGGAGAGCACCGCCGTTTGTACGATATCCTCCCGCTGCACCGAAACCTCCGAGTATTTTCCAGCGATATAATACATGAGGCGTTCGTGTTTAAGATATATGTCTTCCATGAAGCATGGTTTCTCTTTTTTCTTGCTCATGTTTGGTTCGCCTGAACATTCATATACTAAGACACGGAACGTGCCGTTTTGCAACAAAAAATTTTGCAGGTATATTGCCACATCAAGTCAGCGTCTTTGCGACATTAGTTTTACTATAATAAAATGAATTTTTCAATACAATACTATTGCGAATCTAATATTTCGCACATTTTAATTTTAGAATAAGTATAATGTCAAAAACTGCGAAAGAAGGTGTGAGCTTGACGAAATTTGGTGAAATATTGGTGCAGCTTCGTCAAGAGAAGCATCTTTCGCAAGCCGAGCTGGGACATATCATCTATGTTTCCGGCGGAACGATTTCGAATTATGAAAAGGGCGTTCACTATCCGGATGTTGAAAAGCTGGTCAGGCTGGCAGACTACTTTAACGTTTCTATCGATTATCTTCTGGGTCGATCCGCCTCAAAGCTCTCGCCCGATGTGTTTGCGCAGACAGTTTCGGATGACACAACTGTTGGTGATGTCGTTCAGTCCCTTCAACGCTTGTCTCCTGCCAGAAAGCGTGCAGCCTGCACGATGGTTGCAGATATGGAGGTAGCGTCTATGATTCACATTGCCAGAAAGAGGGAGCGAGCTTGATCCCGTTTTGCATTCTTGTAATCGAAGACGATGACGACCGTGAATTTATGGCTGCGCTGTTTATCCAATATCAACGGCTTCTTTACAAAGAAATCAACGATATTCTGAAAAATCCATGGAATACGGAAGATGTCCTGCAGGCCACATTGGTCAAGCTAATCGATAAGATCCCGGAACTCCGAAACAAGGAACAGCCGCAGCTGATCGGATATATCAGCGTGACCGCGCGAAATACGGCCTATAATTTCTTACGCTCACAAAAGAAAATCGCGCCCTTCTCTTTTGAGGAATACATGCAGCAATCCGAACCAATCGCCGAGCATCGGCAAATGGAAGACCTCCTGATCTCAAAAGAGAAGATCGATGAATTGGTGCGGCGCTGGCCGCAGCTTGATGCCAAAAGCAAATACCTGTTAGAAGGAAAATACATACTCGGTAAAAGCGATGAGGTCATGGCCGAGGAACTATCCATAAAACCCGCCAGTGTCCGAATGGCGCTGACGCGGGCAAGACAATGCGCATATCAGCTTCTTACGAAAGAGCAAACCCCGAGTCGTTCATGATGAACGGTTCGGGGTTTGTTGCATTTGACCGGCTTTTGTGTCTGATAGTTTGGGGATGAATTGTCTCTGCGCGCAGAATGGTCTGCATTGTCTACCTGCACAGAAAAACAGGTTTTTCTTGTATTGTCTGACGAGTCAAGCAAGAGGACGTGCCGCAAATTCTTTCCGCGGCACGTCCTTATTAAAAATACAAGAAAATCCAGAACACAAAATCCACCCAACGCATTAAAAACGCGAAAGTTTTCGACAACATTTCCCACAAAATGTGATATAATTCATATACTACTATGGATGTGAGGGACAACTGTTTTGAAAGAAATAGATACGAAACAGAAGCTTATTCTTCAAAAATGTGATGACTATGTTCAGAGCGCAAATACTCTGTTTCATTTCATGCAGCGGCACGAATATCTTTCTGCGCTTTTGAAGCGGCGTGCGTTAGTTCCCCGTTACTGTCAGGAGAACATTGCATATCTCAATTTAGAAATAGGCGGCCATCCATTTGACGAGATTTATGTGCTCCAGAAATGCTTTTGTGATATTCCATTTCACAAACTCACAGAGGCTTTCGAGATAAGCAGCGACGAAGACGCTCTGCAAACTTTTGACACGGCCGATCGTCTTGCATTTGAACGTTCGAATACGCATCCAGCATACTATGGCGGTTATGCCATCGCCCTGTCCAAGCAGTGGGGTGAATCACACGGTTTGCAGCCTGTCCAGTACGCGAACGGGATGTCCGATTTTACAAATTCACTTTCCGAGGTCATCAATTCAGCATACGAAGCAGATGACCTGCCAGACCTATATGTAAACGATATTTTACGGCGTTTGTCGTTTATAAAACCTCTCCGCGGACTCATGCGCAGGCGTTTTCGGGACACTTGGATCAATGTGCAGAAGAATTTCCACGATGAACGCGAGTGGAGGTTTGTTCCGCCGCAGAGCGCATTAGACGCGCTTCAGTTTGACAGTGTGATTGCAAACCCGACAAAGCTGCGCAAGATGGAGGGTTTGGCTGGGCTCAACAGATATCTTGAACGTGAAGCGGCGCGTCCTGCGTGGCTGGAGTTCTCATTCGACGATATTCGATATTTGATCGTCCCCACGATCCAGGCTCGAATCGAACTGATTAAAGAGATTCTGGCGCTTCCTTCGGATGGTTTTTCCTCCAGCGAATCAGAGAACATTGGCAAAAGTGTGCTGATCAGCAAAATACTTGTACTGGACGAAATCAGAAAGGACTGGTAGCTATGGGGCGAAATAGACTGAAAGATGTTTTCTCCACCAATCCTCCTCTTCCCGAAATCAAACTGCTCTTTCAGAATGCAGAAGCGGAGACACAGTTTGAGAAGGCAATGTATCTTGCATGGGATGAAGGACATCCTGTAAATGTGGAGGGTGTAAGTGGAATTATTACCTATGACTCCAGCAGCGATCGAAAGATGCCGTTTCTATTTGAAGATAATCTCGAGGGCTTCATGGTTGGGCCAAGCAGTGAAACGCGGGCTTTCGATATTACCACGCCAAAAGGCATGAAGAACGTTTCGTTAGAATGCTTTACATTCTCAAAGAGAACAATTCTTCGGACGAATAAAGATTCCATTATTTCTCAGGAATTTACATTCACCAACACAGGCGAACGTACTTACAACGCAAAAATTCTGAAAGAACGTGCTCAGTCAGTCTCGCAGCTAGCCGATAGCTACTGCATAGCGATTGGCCTTTTGGAGCATTTTATGCCAGACAAAGATGTCGAAAGCACTGCGGATGCAGAACATCTGCAAGGCATAAAAAAAGCCTTGCGCTTCACATATCGTTTTTATATGCAGCTGTGTGCATTAGAAAAAGTACTGCAAAGGGTCATTAAGCCAACTGACATTGAAGCAGGCGTTGACGAGATGGCAAAAGTCAATGAACTGTATCTCCTTTTGGTACAAAAAATTCCGCTCCACTTCGATGGACAGATTAACGTCACAGAAAATAACAGCGTGAACCTTATCAGTAACCCCGGCGCAACACTCGAAGTCGGGAAAGAAATTCTCATTACGTTCTACCGTGAGCAAGACGTTTCTTTCTGCGGCATATCTGTTCACTTATATTTCGTGAATATTCTAAAACACGCGATAATTAAAAAAATCATTGATGAGGGTGAACAGAAGCGATTGATATACGGGGAAACGGACAGCAACCCCATGCAGTTGTTTTTTACCGCATTCCTTTCAGAGCAGGAAGCTGCCGAAGAACACGCAAATGCGAAGGATAAGGAGGCGGAATATACAAAAGCCCGTACGGCAGCGGATTACTTTCATGTGATAGATGACTCGTTCAATCCATAATCGCATGGAACGAACCTTGAGTATATCAATTTTCGGCCGACACAAGATAAAGCAGAAATAATTTTCCGTCGAGTGTTGCATTTGGTCGGATAAATGGTCTTAGTATATGAATCCATTTTAAATCTTTCTTAAAGTGGCCACTTTATAAAGATAGGTAGTAGCTAATCATTTATGGACGAATAGAAAGGAGCAACGAATGAAATTCCGGAAACTTTTGTGCTGTGCCATTGCGGTTATTCTCATTTTGACCATCATGATCCCCACGGTTTTCGCTGCAACGAAATGTACAGTAACCCAAAACGTCATGTTCCGTCAGGGGCCCGGAACAAACTACCCTGCCTATGGGACGCTTGTCACTGGTGAACTTTTTTATAAGGAAACCAGCCGCAATCTTTGGGCATACGGCTATCCGGGCGAAAATACTGCCGTTTATCGGGAGTTTGGCCATCTCAACGGTTACGTTGCCGAAACATATCTTTCCTGGTAAATACTATTCCTAATTCCTTTCGCCATCTCAGCTGCTCCTTGCTGCTGAGATGGCAGTTTATAAGGAGGTCATCGGTGAAAAAAAGGCTCATTATCACTTCGCTGCTTGTGTCACTTTTTATTGCTTCGCTTTCCGGGTGTCATACAGAAAAAGCGAAAAACACGCAACCCAAATATGGTTCTCATTCTGTGACAGCCCAAGCTGAAACCGACACACCGGAAGCATCCGCGTCATCGGCACCGGCATCTACAGCATGGGCAGGCATAGGCCAACAGTATAAACTTTCGGCTGTACAGATTCCAGAAGATACAGAGCAGGTTCTTCTCGTGGACGGCAGTGTATTCCCTATCACAGCCCATCTTGACGATGCACAGCATATGCAGTACGAAATCGTGCAAGATGCGCAAAGCATCTACTCCGCAACCGGTGTCGTGATGGATTATACCAGCGCGGAAAATGGGATATGGGTAGCGGAATGGTATGCCGATCCGGATGCTACAACGCTGCGTCTGATTGCCCCGGATGGAACAAATCTCAACACCATTGATGTTGCTTCCAGTAGTTCCTCAGAATGGCAGGTCTATACGGTCGACTATCTGGATGGCTTGCTTTACCTCCTGCGTCGGTATGCGGGCGGCAGTCCAACCATGGATCTGCTGAAGCCAGACGGGTCAGATTGCGGCCAGATTTCGCTTCCCGCCGCATATGGCTATGCCGTCCCTGGCAGCGATGACGTGATGTACTATGTTCAGAAAACTGACAGCGGAAATCTTGTATATCAGTTGGATGCAGAAAATGAAACTGCGAATCCGCTGTTCTCGGTCGGAAACGGTTCTGTTTTTTCCGGAACAGATGAATACCCGCTGCTGCTGAACACCAAAGAGGGAATTTACGGACTCTCATCGGATGGCGAGCAAGCACCGATCCTCATCTTTTCTGAATGCAAAATATTTCTGGGTATAGCAAAATCTCTGCTGGTGCTTCCAAACGGCGGGTTCTATTATTTGACCGAGACCGGTGCAAATCTGCTCCTGCCTTGTGATGATAGTTCCAATGCAGCCAAGCAGGAGCTGACAATCGCCGCGATCGGTTCAACACCAGATTTGAGCGTAATGGCCGAGCGATTTAATGCCCAAAGCGAAGAATATACTGTCAGAATCATTGACTATACCAATGATGGCGACTTCTCTGACCGCGAAGCTAAAACGCGGTTGACAACGGAGCTCATCAGCGGGAGGCTTCCGGATATGCTTTGCTTCTCTGCGCTTTCCCCCTTCCCTTATATCAGCAAAGGCCTGCTCATGGATCTGACACCATTATTTGCAGAAGATCCAGAGCTTGCTTTGGACGATTTGGTGATCGCCAATGCTTTGACCGCGCAGGGCAGTATGTATGTTGCCAGTGGTGAATTCTTCTTTGAAACGCTGGTTGGACTGCCATCGAGATTTGGAAATCAATATGGCTGGACATTACAGGACTATTTGCAAATAGAGTCAGCCGTCTCAGATGATATTCAAACGATCTACAACATGACCAAAGAGGGCTTTCTGAAAGAGATAGCGGCACGCTACATACGGACGGCTGTGGATTGGGAGAATGGACGCTGCTATTTCGACTGCGACGACTTTATCGAAATTCTGCAAGCAAGTGCCCGAATTCGCGAAAACCCCGAAAGCGCCAGCGGCATCAGCTTTGCCTACGGCCCATCAGAAGTTGGAAAAGGAAAATGGGTCGCTGCGCTAAGCTGGGTAAATACAGTCTGGAAGTTGGCCTATGAAGAAAAAATGGCTGGATGCGCATTGAGCTTTATCGGTTGGCCAACAATTGATGGCAGCTGCGGCTCTGATATCATCTTAACCGACCCGGTTGGAATTGTCGCACAGAGCGAACACACGGACGGAAGCTGGACATTTATCAAATACATGATTCAGAACACAGAAGAATCCGATCAGAACGGTCTGCCTGTCTACAGGCCGCTGCTGGAAACCATGTGCGAAGCCGCAAAGGAAGATTCGGCGCTGCCCGTCAAGTTCCGGGATACAGATCAGGAAACCTTGTTTAAGCTGCTTGATGCAGCAGAAAATATTGCAATGTATGACGAGCAAGTTCTCTCTATTATCATGGACGAGAGCAGCGCATTCCTAAATGGCGGCAAAGGTGCAACGGAAACGGCAAAAGCCATTCAGTCCCGCGTGAGTTTATATTTAGCGGAGCAGCAATAACGCATACTTACAACCAATTTGATACTCCAACAGATTCAATAAAAGCGGGATGTATTTATTGATGGGAACGCTTGCAATTTCGCAAAAATCCGTAATTTCATCAAAGCACTTGAAAAGCTTAGTGCATTCTATTATGCTTCAATTATGATTCATTGGGTAGTACAAGATCATATATTGCATAATATGCCATTATTGAAATATATTAGTATTGGCACTGATAATCTTCGCGGAGTAAGCTGCTTTAGATGGCTAAACAAATGTAAGAGGTAATGCAAATATGGACTTTATTCAACCCAATAAGCGTATGATTAACTGGGGCGCTATCTTGAGCGGAATATGTTTAATTGCTATTTGCTTTAGTATAGCACTTTGCTCTTTAAATGATTCATCGCAAACAGAGGGGCAAATAACCGCTATGCGGTATCAAGAGAACGCTGTTGCTGCAAATGAACTCTTGACGCAAGCGTTTGAACGAGACTCAAATGGCGCAATTATTTTTCCTGAAGACTACGCTGGCGCTTATATTGATGGTGAGAATTTGGTTTTGCTTCTCACAAATACCGATAGTAAAACGGTTGAGAAATATCGGACATGGACCGACGAATATGCACCGTTTCTTGTTTTCAAAAAAGCCGAATATTCTTATAATCAACTCAGGGCACAGCTCCAGCCAATTGTTCAGCACTTAACTCTGAGTGGTTATACAGTGACATCATACTCTGTGTCCGAAACGGTAAACGCAGTTTTGATTGGACTATCAGAATGTACCGATGCTGAATCCATCAAGCTGGAAGATAATTTGTGCAAGATATTTGGCGTCCGAGTAGTTATTTCCGAACAAGCCCATACCATTGAACTTACAGAAGAATGCACATCAACAGAATTTCACTAATTCGTTTTTTATTTACGACACAGGAGGTTCATATGAAATACAACAACGTAAAAAAACAATCATCCATCTTCTGTCTATTATCATGGCAATTTCGGCGGTCGTGGCATCGTCATTATTAGTATCTGCACAAAGCGCCGCTACGATTGAAAACAACTATGCAAGGTTGATGCAACTGCAGGCAAATGCTGTTGCTGCGAATGAATGTCTAAACGAGTCTTTTGGACACGATGCTATTGGCAACATTACTTTCCCAGATGATTTTGCTGGTGCCCGAATTGAGGAGGACAAACTTGTGCTCTCCCTTACTGATACCACTGCTGAAAACAAGGCAAAATACATCAGATGGGCAGGTGATTATGCGGACTACCTCTTGTTTGAAAACGTAGAGTACTCATATAACCAGTTAATGAATGCTGCTATTGATGTGACAAATACACTTAAGGAAAGTGGATACCAAATTACGCAATACTATGTATCCGAAATAAACAACGAGGTTGTTCTTGGCATGGATCTTAATAGCGAACTTTGCCAAAACGGTGTCTCGCAAATTAATCGACCAGAAGCATTGGCGGCATCTTTATCTAAAGAATATAACGTTCCCATCAGAATGGAAAATATTGCTCCTTCCAATACAGCTGCGTCAAATTCTATTGCAACACTTCGCGGTGGTGCAAAAATTGTAAATATAACTTCCAATAGTGAGATAACACTAAGTTGCTGTGGTTATTATGCTGGTTCAGATGCTATTCTCACTTGCGGTCATGGGGGACACTATAATGACACAATTAATTATGCCGCAAGTGCTGGGAGCACAATAGGGACTGTCAATTACCATAACTACTATAGCGGTTGTACTGGCGATTTTGAAATTATTAAAGTAACGAATACGGATACGTTTAGTACCAGCAATAGTATCGCCAATACATATTCCATTAATGGAACTCTTTCATCTCCGCCTGTTAACACCATCCTGAAGTATTATAGCCGTAATTCATCCAGCTTTGGCTACGGTACTGTTAGCAACAGAGATATAACAGTCTCAGCAGGAACGGATAAAATTGAAGTTAATGGATTGACATCTCTTGAAGTCAGTTATGGCAGCTGCATTCCTGGGGATAGTGGCGGTCCGTTCTTCCAGGAAACATCTTCCGATGTAAATTATTGTGGCGTTCTTCATGGATATGGAACAGATAATCCAGGGTATCTACGTGTATATTTCACACCGTACACATATATTTCTGGCACAGGTTTTTCGGTTAGAACGCGTTAAGTATAGAATTGATAGAAAACAGTTTACATGGATATTCGCGCGCATCTCAATGGCATCCTGTGGCTTGCGCGCAGCGGCGCGCGCTGGAGCGATCTTCCGGCGAGATTCGGCCCACATCAGACTGTGTACAGCTGCTTCTGCCGTTGGCGGGATGATGGAACCTTGAAAAAGATCTTCGAGCTCTGCGCGGCCCCGGGCACTGACGCGGAGCTGAGCATGGATTCAACGTCGATCAAAGCATCCGTGCAGGCAGGTCGTGGAATAAGAAAGAGAGCAAAAGTCAGACATCAAGCAGCATCGGCAAAACGCGCGGAGGGTTGAACACGAAAATCCATGCCATCGGCGGAAAAGACCTGCGGCCTGTGGCTTTTTTGCTGTCTGCCGGAAATGTTGACAATTGCACGGAGGCGGTTCCTCTGCTGAAGCTGCTTTCGGATCTGAAGGACTGCGATATTCTTGCCGATAAAGCCTATGGCACAAAAGAGATCCGAACCTATCTGCATGAACAGTCCGCCCGCTATACGATCCCGCCGAAAGTGAACACAAAGCGGCCATGGCCATTTGATAAAGAGACGTATAAACGGCGGAATGTAATAGAGCGTTTCTTCAATCGCCTCAAGGAATTTCGCCGTGCTGAGACACGCTATGACAAGCGTGACGACTCCTTCCTCGCTTTTGTTATGGTCGCCGCGATCTGTGTCGCTTTCAGCATTTTGCACATCTAAGCGCTGTTTTCAGATACACCCTAGGATAGCGGCCAAGTCGATATCTTCGACTTCGTTCAAATTACAATATTATAAATCTGGTGCAATTAAACAGCCCCGGCTCGGGATACCGAGTCGGGGCCGCCGTATGTCCATCAAAAATCCATGTCAAGCCGCTTTTCGAAATCGCAGACCGTTTGCCCGCACGGACAGCTCCTGCGACAGAAGGCGCAGCGTTTCAAATTCGTCGTCGAGACCGTCAAGCTCCCTGCGGAGAATTTCTTCGTAGTGCTGCTTCTTCTGCTCCAGCGTGGCAATTTTGTTGACCCACCGCTCCATGACAGCGGGGCTGCGGCTGCCGCTCTGGATGAGATAGTCGGCCTTTTCCTGATACAGCGCGATCTCCTTCTTGACGGCAGAATAAAATTCCTCCGTCATTTTGTCGCGCTGCTTGGCATCATCAATGATGTAAAAGCTGTTGACGCTCAGTGTGTTGTCATTCTGATTCATTGCGCTGAGCTGCTCAATGAACGTTTCAAACGTGTCCACTTTGTCCATGTGCTGTCGAGGGATGAAATACAGATGCCCGGTCGAGCTGACCTTGGTGGCCTCCAGCATCCGCAGATAGCTCAGGCAGATCGTCTCGATCTGCCGGCGGTTTGCGCAAACCTGATAAAGCTCAAACAGTTCCTCCGCCCGGTGGCAATAGCTGATGGGGTCAACGTCGGCGTCGAAGCCAAGGTTGTCATACCCGAACCGATTGTCGCGCCGGTCGTAAAAGATGTTTGCCAGCTTTTCATACTGATTCGTCCGCTGATTGAGCGTTTCCTTGACCAGTTCACGGGAATAGACGTCCTCGGTGTGCGCGTTGTCGCGGCAGTAGACCGCGTAAATATGATGCTCGCCGGGATTCTTTACCGTGATCCGGTCTTTGATATCGCCCGTTGCGGAGCGGAACGCATCCGACACAGAAATTCGCTTGCTGCCGGAGTACGGGATGCTCAGATCCTCACAGAGCTGCGCCAGCGCCTCCTTCTCCACCAGAATGTTGGCAAGTGAGAAATAGAGAAACTTGCCTAGCACGGAGGTCTTGTCGCCGTTGGCTGCGCCAATAATGTCCTGAAAATTCGTAACGTTTGTCATAAAATATCCTTTCTTTAAGCCGTCTTTCGTTTCGTCCAGTCCAGCAGATAATCGTCCACACCCTTGAAGCGCGGGTTCCAAGTACATTGATAGTACCGGATGCCCGGAATCGACTGCACCTCGCGGCGCAGGGTGAGCACAGCCTGCCGAACCTGCGGATTTGTAAACTGATCCATGTCCATGGCCTCCATGACCTCCGTAACGCCGAGCGAAAGAAGCGTTTCCCGCAGTCCCTTGTGGGCGTTCACGCCGCCGAGACACACAAAAAGTGCGTTATTTGCAAAATAGCTTGCAATGTCGCCCTTGAGCGGCCCCTCGGTGAGATAGGCGCATTTCTGTGTCGTGTCGCCGGTGACGTGTATCCACGAATAGCTGCGGGTTCCATTTTCCATGCGGCTTGACCGGCTGGACAGCCAGCGATATTTTCGCGCCGCATCGTCGTCCAGTCGGATCTTCATACCCTGAATGAGACCATCCTTGTTCCGCACCGGAATGAGAAATCCATTCGCGCCTGCCATCGTCCATGTCCCGTCTTTTGTGTAAAAGCCGGGCAGTCCATGCAATTCATGATCGCACCGAAGCAGGGAGGCAAGCAGCCGACGTTCAGATTCTGTTTCCGGCATGGACTTATAGCCGTTCCGCTCGATGATTTCGTCCGGAAGTCCACGCTCATGGAGGTTTTCTCTGTGCCGGTCGGAGAGCGTCAGAAGTGACAGCATCTCCGAATACGCCGCATGGCGCTTTTCCAGCGCATACGGTTCGCGGCTCGTTGTGTTTGGGGAACTGGGCTGCAAGGGCAGCTTATACACGTTGCTCTTTGCAGCCAG